>Ga0228535_1000784_pt1 | contig 71919 bp, 71 predicted proteins | sample SJ1metagenome_FD_168457 | JGI IMG/M metagenome (GOLD analysis project Ga0228535, IMG submission 168457) | Enriched culture of PCE-dechlorinating microbial communities from Ithaca, New York, USA - SJ1 | ecosystem: Engineered > Modeled > Simulated communities (microbial... > Unclassified | place...
TTTTAATCTCATTGCGTACAGTATTAGCAGATCTATTAATCATTTTAGCAATACGGTAAGGCGAGTAGCCTAAAGAACTTAAAACTTCAATTTTACTTCTTTCAAACTCATTTAAATGTTTATTCCTTCTGCATATTGGTGTATTATTAGAGTATTCCATAGCTCGCACCTTCCTGTAGTTGGTTATTTTGTGGTGATTTAATTATATTACAGGTTGGAGAGCTATGGAATTTTTTATTGGTTCAATTTGATTTTACAATTAAGCAATTTTAATCATTATTAAATTTAAGAAAAATAATAATTGACGGATATTTTTAATAGGAATAATATTATTACAAACATGTAAGGAGGATAAATTTATGGAAAAGATTATGAATGTGGATTATAGGCCTTTGTTTAAGCTTACAAATTTTTTAATTATTATAATGCTTCTTATCATTCCACTGCAGATAATTATTTTTAGTTTATATCCTCCGCCAAATACTGTAGAAGGATTTTTTGAATTATATAAATCTAATGTATTTTTAGGGCTTTTAAGCTTGGATTTTCTATATTTAATTAACAACACTATTATGATAATACTTTACTTGTCACTTTTTGTAGCCTTATATAAAGATAGCCCTTTGACAGTACTTATAGCATTTATTTTGGGGATAGTAGGTCTAGTTTGCTACTATGGCTCCAATCCTTCATTTGAAATACTCAATCTTAGCAGAAAGTTTTTTGATGCAAATATCAATGAGCAGATTATTTATATTGCAGCAGGAGAAACACTATTAGCAGGGTATTCTGGAACCTCTTTTAATGTATATTATGTGCTTAATACTATTTGTCTTTTGATGTTTTCTTATACATTAATAAAGAGCCCAATATTCAAAAAATCTGTAGGATACTGGGCTCTTGCTTCAGGTTTCTTTATGATTATTCCATCATCTGCTGGAATGATAGGTCTAATATTTTCACTACTTTCTTTAATTCCGTGGGTTGTATTTATAGGGCTACTTAGACTAGAATTTAAAAATAAATTTAGTCTCTAATCCAAGAAAATGAATACTGAACATTTTCTGGAAGCTCTACTTCAGGAGCATTACTAATTTCAAAATGGCCATTTATATTTTTATCTTTTACAGCAAAATCAAAATGAGCAGCTGCAATTCCCATATCAACTCTTTGTATATCATAGCTGAATCTATCACTATATCCAGGCTCTTTATATTCAAAGAAATGCCAGTTACCATCTTTACGAACAATTCTCCAAGGTTGTTTATTTGATGCAGATGGTCCTAGGCGAACCATTTCAAGAGCAAAAGCCATATCTTTTGCTTCTTCTTTAGTAATAGGAGAGCTGAAGTTTTCATTAAAAAATAGCTCAGACCACTCTTTACGCTGATCGGCCTGAATCATTTTTCTCATCTCTATTTCCATTTCATGCTTGTGGTCAGCGGGATATCCGTATGGAGTTATTATTGGGAAGATATCTCCTTCTTTTACTTTCATTGCCTCAGCAAAGCCAGCGCGGTCGAATGTACCACCTAGCCAGCAGGTTCCTAGTCCAAGATGAGCTAGATATAGCACTAAGGCTTCAAATTCATATCCAAGTGCCTCAAGAGCTTGCCCTTCAAGAGTAATAGTCGTTCCTATATATTGCTTTGCACCTTTTATAACACCATAAGTACCAAGTTTCTCTTCGTTTTTCATACCCTTACTGTCTAAATAATGAAAATTTATCTTACTGCCAAAAGGATTATCTAGAGAATCTATAAATGCTTTTATAAGCTCTAGCTTTTCTGCTTCAATTTCCCTTTCCTGATAATTTCTTACACTGTATCTTTTAGTAGCTGCTTCTTCAATTGAAAAATTGATATTCATATTGTGATGCTCCCTTCGATTGATAAATTGCAAATTAAATTACATACAATCATATTGTACACAATTTAATTTGCGTTGACAAGAATAATATATTTTTTCTATGTTATTTATACCTATAAACAAAAATAATTAAAACTTTTGTAATGATTATTGCGTCTATTAGATATAGAATTAAATTACATAAGGAAAGAATAAGTCATAATGACTAGCAATATATATAAGTATATATAGCATAAAGATAGGAGACGGATATGAGACAAAAGATAACGAATTCTTTTAAGAAAATAACTAGTTTATGGATTTTAGCTGTAGTATTAGTAGCTTTTTTACCTTATTCTCAAGCATATGCACAGACAAAGGTATTAACTAGAGGAAATCCAAATTTGCCATATATGAGCCTTACTTTTGATGATGGAGGTTCAGTGGAAAATGTAAAATCTGTTTTAGAGACTTTAGATAAATATGAAGTCCATGCAAGTTTCTTCTTTTTGGGAAGCTTTATAGAACAAAATCCAGAGCTTATAAAGGCGATTGCAGATAAAGGTCATGATGTAGGAAACCACAGCTATTCTCATCCTTATTTTACCAAAGTTTCTTATAATAAAATTATTAGCGAGCTCTCAAGCAGTGCGAACGCTTTTAAAAAAGCTACAGGCTATGATATGAAGCCCTATGTGAGACCACCTTATGGAGCTAAAAATAATACTGTACTAAATGCTATATCTGATGCAGACTATACTCATACTGTACTTTGGAATGTGGATACAAATGACTGGAAAAAGAAAACATCTAATGAAATTGTAAATCATGTGCTAGCAAATGCAGGAAATGGCAATATAGTGCTGATGCACACTATACCAAATTCGAACTCAGCAAAAGCCCTTCCTAAAATAATAGAAGGTTTGCAAAGCAGTGGCTATAAGCTAGTGAGTATATCTGAATTACTAGAAGCTTCACCATATATAGCTCCAAAGCTAGGGGTAGATGAAATTTCAGAAGTAGAGTTTTTAAACAATCTTCTTTATACAAAAACAGGAAGCTTTCTCAGTACAGCTGAGGAGATTAAAAAATCAGCTGCCGAATTAAGCTTAATAGAAGGTACTTCAAATATAAGCTTTAGTAAAGCATACACAAAGGAAGAAATGATAGCTATGATTAAGAAACTCTATCCTTTGAAATCAGATATAGACAAGAAATTTGCTAATGTTGAATTTAAAAAGTCTAATCTAGAACAAATAATTAAGCTTTTAAAAGAGTAAAGTTGACATGAGTAGCTAATAAAAGCTATAATCAAAGCGAAAAATAATTTAATGAAAGGCAAGGTAAATATAGCGATGAAGTAGACACCACTTTTTATAATTACACTAAAATACTTGTTGAGTGTCCCATTTAGGGATTAATTGACATGCATTTTATCAAATTATGAGTGGATAGTGTCTATAGCTAAAGTTATCTTGCTGATATAGTAGGTCTGTTTTTAATATACAAATTTTTAGGTGGAATATCTTGTAATTCACTATATATTTTGTATTTTAAAGCGGTTATTATATGTAGAATGCTATCCTCTCTTTCGACCAAGGGAGGATTTTTTATGCTGTTAATTGAGTTAAAAGATATAAAAAAATATTATGGAATTAGATTAATCTTGGATATACCTGAGCTTAAGCTATATTCTGGAGAATGTATAGGAATAGTAGGAGCCAATGGTTCTGGCAAGACTACGCTTTTAGATTTGATGTCAAAAAATCTAGAGCCTGATGAAGGAACCGTAAATCTTTATGATAAATCAGGATATATTTCTCAGCTTAAGCATCCTTTAGAAAAAGACATAAGCTCAAAATGGGCGTCAAAATTATCAATACCAGATAAATGGTCAGATACTATGAGTGGAGGAGAAAAAACTAAATTCAAGCTTGCACTTGAACTAGAAAAAAATTATCCACTTATGTTTGCAGATGAGCCTACAACTAATGTTGACATAGAAAGCATTTCAGTTATTGAAGAGATGTTTAAAACATATAAGGGAACTTTAATTGTCATATCACATGACAGAAGTTTTTTGGACAAGCTTTGCTCTCAGATTATAGAGGTGGAAGATAGTAAAGTTAAAATTTATAAGGGAAACTATTCTGATTATAAAGCTCAAAAGGAGCATCAAAAGCTTCGAGCAGAGTTTGAACATGAAGAGTATATCAAGGAGAAAAAAAGGCTAGAGTCAGTAATGAGTCAGACAAAGCAAAAATCTCTTAGTATCAAAAAAGCACCTAAAAGAATGGGTAATTCCGAAGCTAGGCTACACAAAATGGGAGGGCAAAAGCAAAAAGCTAAGCTCGATAAGATTGCAAAGAGCGTTAAGACTAGGATAGAGCATCTAGAAATCAAGGAAAAACCCAAAACTCAGTCGAAAATACATTTTGATATACAAGGCTCAGAAAAATCTCACAGTAAAATCTTGATAGAAGCTAAAAAGCTAAATAAATCCTTTGCAGGTAGAGTGATTTTTAAAGATGCTGAGTTTGCCATAGAAAATGGAACTAAAACAGCAATAGTAGGAGCAAATGGCTCAGGAAAAACCACTTTGATTAATATGATATTAGAAAAAAATGAGCAAATCAAAGTGTCAAAAACTGCTAAAATTGGTTATTTTAATCAAGAACTTAAGATTTTAAAGCCTGAGCTAAGCATAATAGAAAACGTTATGGAAAATAGTATATACAAGGAGGATTTTGCAAGACTATTACTAGCGAGATTACTATTTAGAGGAGAATCAGTATATAAAAAAGCCAAAGTACTAAGTGGTGGAGAGCTAGTTAAGGTGTCATTTGCAAAAATACTGCTAGAGGATATCAACATGCTAATTTTGGATGAGCCTACAAATTATTTGGATATCAGTAGCCTAGAAGTTATAGAAGAAGCATTAATAGATTACGATAAAGCACTTTTATTCGTATCTCACGATAGGAAATTTATCAGTTCGGTAGCAAATCAAATTATAGCTATAGAAGATAAGAAGCTGAAGCTGTATAGAGGTGGTTATGAGGAGTATTTATATCCTATAAATAAAGTAAGTAATAAAGAAAAAACTAAAGTAGAAGAAGAAATAATATTGAAGAATCGTATGGCAGAGGTTATAGGAAGATTATCAACTCAGATAAGCATAGAAGATAAAGCAAGGTTAGATTTAGAATATAATGAAATTTTAAATAAGCTTAGAGCACTTGGGTAAGGATAATCAAGCAATTATTATATTAAAATGGATAATTTGGGTATAAATTATAGAAATATACTTTTAGTAGGAGAGGATAGTTATGAGTGATTATTCTAAATGGGAAAAAGCAAAAGCATCTAAAGATTTAAAGGAATTATCAGATATACAGTATCGGGTAACCCAAAAGGAAGCTACAGAACGACCTTTTTCTAATGAATTTTGGGATTTTAACGAGGATGGGATTTATGTGGATATAGTATCTGGTGAGCCACTATTTTCATCAAAGGATAAATTTGACGCAGGCTGTGGATGGCCGAGCTTTACAAAGCCTATAGATGAACATTTTATAATCAACAAAAAAGATTTTAAGCTTCTTATTCCACGAACTGAAGTAAGAAGCAGATATGCAGACTCTCATTTAGGACATGTATTTCCAGATGGACCGTTGCCTACTGGACTCAGATACTGCATAAATTCAGCATCTCTTAAATTCATACCTAAAGCAGATATGATAAAAGAAGGGTATGAGGATTATATAGATAAATAGAAAGCTTTAATAAAAACATAGATATTTGTAAAGATATCGACTATATGATACTATATTATTCGTTGATTACTAAATAACGATTAATAAAGGAGTAAATAGTCTATGTTACCAAATTGCCCAAAATGTAATTCTAGCTACACCTATGAAATGGATAATATGTTTGTATGTCCTGAATGTGCTCATGAATGGAGTGCTTTAGACTCTACTGATGGAGATGTATCAGTAAGCGTTAAGGATGCAAACGGAAATGAACTAAAAGATGGAGATTCTATCACGATAATAAAGGATTTGAAGGTTAAAGGAAGCTCAGCTCCTCTAAAGCAAGGTACTAAAGTGAAAAACATAAGGCTCATCGATGATGGAATTCACAATATAGATTGTAAAATAGATGGATTTGGAGCTATGAAGCTAAAATCAGAGTTTGTTAAAAAACTCTAGACCTAAATGAGTAACGGTCCCTCAAATAAAATAATTAAAGAAAAAACCTGATTTCGTGTTTTAGCGAAGTCAGGTTTTTTTGAGTCTACGGAGCATGGATTGTCTGCGTAGACTTTGCATAGTAAGATAATTATGAGGTGAAGCAAATGGATATGAATAGAAAAAAACAGCTTATGGAAGATTATAAAAATAGACATCCAGAGATGGGAATAATAGCTTTTAAGTGTAGGGAAACAGGTGAGACTTTTTTAGGAATCTCTAAAGATACTAAAGCAGACTATAACAGCAATAGATTTAAGCTATTGACTCAAACGCATCCTAACAAGAGAATGAAGGAGCTGTGGAAGAAGTATGGAGAAAGTAATTTTGAGTTTAGTGTAGTTAAAATTCTAAAGTATGAAGACCCACAAAAGGACTATACCGATAAGCTTGAAGCTATGTTAGAGGAATGTTTAGATAGTATTGAAAACAGCAGTATAATTTGGAAATGATGAAAAGGAAGTGAAGAGATGGATTGCAAGAAAGTAGGACAATTGATATTAAAACTTAGAAATGAAAAAGGACTGACTCAAAAGCAAGTAGCAGATAGCTTAAATATAAGTAATAAAACCGTTTCTAAATGGGAATGTGGAATGGGATGTCCAGATGTTACTCTTTGGACAGAATTATCAGAAGTGCTTGGAGCGGATGTTCTTAAGCTTTTAGAAGGAGAACTCAAGCCGAATAAACCTGATATAGGAAAAATTGAAAAAGTAAAATTCTATGTTTGCCCTAGTTGTAGTAATATTTTAATAAGTACTGGAGAAGCGACAATTTCTTGCTGTGGAAGAAAATTAGCGATGCTAAAACCTGTCCCACAACACGATGAGCATGAAGTAACAATTCAAGAAATTGATATGCAGCATTTTATAAGTATAGACCACCCAATGACTAAGGAGCATTATATTTTATTTATTGCATATGTTCAAAATGAAAGAGTGCTCCTTCATAGACTATATCCTGAGCAAAATGCAGAAATTAATCTTCCTATGATGAGAAGTAGAGGAAATCTCTACATCTACTGTACAGAGCATGGACTAATGAAATATCCATTTAAAGCAAAGAGATAAAAACAAAGACTTTATTCAGGGGCGCTAGTCTTCCTTGAATAAAGTCTTTTAAATTATCGTGAATAAAACAAGGTTCTCAGAATGAATTAACAATGTACATTGATTTAATGAATTGAGACCTTATTTTTTATATGGCTGAGCATATGACTGCTCGATTACTTTATTTTTCTTCATTTGGCTATCCCAGTATAGCTGAATTAGCTTATTTGGAAGTAGAGTAAAAGCAAGCTTAAGAGATTTTGTCAGATGCACTGGCTTGATTAATTCGTCCAGTATATCAGATGAAAGGTAACCATTTTTGGCAAAATATGAGCCAAGCTGATTAAAAGCAGAATAAATTTTTGCGTTTGCTTTTTCTGGAGTAAGTCTAAGTCCCTCCATCCCTCCTTTGATTCCACATCCACTATATATCCAGTCGTTGTGAATACAAATTGTTTCAAGTGCTGCTCTGCAATAAAAAGATTGATAGCCTTCCTTGAAGCCAGATTGCACAAAAAAACCAACTTTAGGAGATATGTTATTCTTATTATCAGAAGTTTTAGATTCTACAGCATCTATAAAATGCTTTACTATTCCAGGCATGCTATGTACATATAAAGGCATAATAAACATATGATAATCCACATCATAAAACTTAGATGCAATTTCTTCATGCTTGGAGATTTGGCTTAGGTTATGAACCTCAATTTGCTCTTCAAGGATGCCCTCTATTAGTAATCCTTTTTTGAACTGCTCAACTAAAAGCGTGGTATTAGAAGCTGTGCTTCTTGGAGAACCATTGTATATAGCAATTTTACTTGAACTAGATATAGGAGATGACATATTTTTCATCTTTTCAGGGATGATTGGACTTATTCTAGTCATTGTATCTTTTGAGCTTATTATGGAATCTGCATTTAGCTGGTGCATCATTCCTTTAGCTCTGAAATGTTCATTGCATCTAAAGAAATAGCCCTCTAGACAATTTATCTCTCTTTGCGCAAGCTCTTTTTCATTTGGAGCAAGGCTGTAGGCGTAATGCATTTGAGGCATAGAAGCATAGCGTTCATAATGCATCATTTCATTATTTACTATTTTTATGTGAGGATGAAATAATGGGATTAGCCTATCCATACATGTTTTTGAGTTTCCAGATAGGAAGCCATTTTTTACTTCATGAGAAAACACACAGATATCACTATTTATTATAGCAAAGTAGCATTCACTTAGCTTATCTCTATGAACGCATCTTCCAGGAGTCTTTACCCAGCAATTCCAGCAACCTATACAGTTTTTAATATTATACTCTGACAAATCATATATTTCAAAAATAGCCTCAGGGTAGGAAGCTTTATAATTGGATTCTAATTGAGCTTTGATTTGATTGTTAGGATTTAAGTGAAGGATGGTTATATTTTTTATTTGCTTCATATTAGTCTCCTCAGTTATTTTTAAAGCCCATAAGAGCTTTGATTTTAGAACAGTTATCTTTGGATGTTAGCAGTTCTAAAAGATAAAAGGCAACCTCAAAAGAAGCAGAGGGGTTGTAGCCAGTTATTATGTTTCCATCCACAACCATAGATTGATCTGGTATTACATTTACGCCAAAATCAGAAAGCTGTTTTTGTCTTGTGCTTTGGCCTAGTCCATAGGTTGTGGCATTTTTATTTTTTAAAATTCCACTTTTTGCAATAGGAAGAGCTCCTACGCAGATTGAAGCTATGATTTTATTTGATTCATGAAATATATTAATAAGATTAAGAAAATCTTCATGAAAAGCATCATCATAATAGCCTTTTTCTTCAAATCCACCGGGTATTGCAAGAGCATCAAATTCATCTACATTGATTTCGCTGATGCGTAGTTCTCTTTTTACAGCAAAACCTACAGTTGATTTTATTTCTTCATGCAGTCCAGTAGTTAAAAGCTCAGTATTTAAATCACCTTCGAGTTTGTTCCAACCTATAACATCAGCAAAAACACTAGCTTCAAAAGCTTCAAAGCCATTGGCTAAAAGCAGTAACACCTTTTTCATATCAGGCTCCCAACCTTTCTATTTAAATTTTAATGTAAATACAACAAGGTTTTTGATTTAATTTGCAATTTTATCCATAACAAATGGGGTTTTATACATTATACATTATCTTAGTTAGATAGAGCTACGATTATAAAGTTGAAATTGGAATAATTAGGAAATGAAAATTTATGTTGATATTGAGATAAATTTGGTATAAATAATAAAATATAAGATTTTATATTAAGTCCTATATTAATTATTGATACTAGAATATATATTGCTATATTTGGATAATTTAGGACAACTATTGAAAGGTGGAACTACTATGTCAATTTATGACATTAAGCTTAGAACTATTGATTTTGAAGAAATAACTATGGATGCCTTTAAAGGAAAAGTACTTCTTATAGTAAATACAGCAAGCAACTGAGGCTTCACACCTCAATATGAAGAGCTGGAAGCTCTTTATCAGAAGCTAGGTAATGAACATTTTGAAATTTTAGGTTTTCCGTGCAACCAGTTTGGAAATCAGGAGCCAGGAGATACTGCTCAGATAAAAAGCTTTTGTTCGTTTAATTTTGGGGTTACCTTTCCTATGTTTGATAAAGTGGACGTAAAAGGACCAAATGCTCATCCTTTATTTGTTCACCTTACCAATGCTAAAAAAGGACTAGTTGGTAAGGACATAAAGTGGAACTTTACAAAGTTTATTGTGGATTCCAAGGGAAATGTTGTAGATAGGATAGCTTCAGCCACTTCGCCACTTAAGTTAGAAGAGAAAATAAAACAGCTTATAGATGAAGCTAGTTAATTTCAAATATATTATTTAAATTTTGAAAGTATACATTATCTATTTTTTTGTATTCATCTAAAATAATCTGACCTTTTTGAACTGACGAGTATATTATTTCATTATTTTTTCTTATATCTACATTTACTGAAAAATCAAATGAAGTATCACTTTTTTTCTTTATAGTAATATCATTTACACTCATATCAAGATTATTATCATTTAGAAATTGCCAAAGAGAGATAGGTTGACGATTGCTTTTTAAACGATCAATACATTCCTTTGTGCAAAAGGTTTCCATGTACTCATATTTTTCATCTAACAATATAGAAAGTTCTTGAAAGTCTTTTGAAGAGTTAATTTCTTCAAAAAAATCAGTGTTAGATTTATATTCAAAAGAATACACATATTTTAGGAAACCCTCTATATGGGTTTCTTTTTGAGTACATCCAAAACTAAACAAAAAAGATAAAAGGACAATTAATAGGAAAAAAGTTTTAAAAAAATTTAATTTTATTTTCATTAGCTTTATACCCCTTTCGTCATAAGAAATTGGTTTATTATGTAACAAAACACACTACTTGTTCTTGTATCTTAGTATCATATAGCTAGTGATAGGAAGAAGATATAAATAAAAAGCATAAGGGATAAAGCCTACTGGGCTTACATCCATAGTAGAGGTTGGAACAAAGGCAGCAAGATTCCAAGGAATGAGAGCTGAAAGCACTATGCCAGTGTTTTCTAAATCAAGAGCCATTTGGTATTTATCTACTGAATTTTGCTTATAGGCTTTATCCATAAGTGAAGCGGTAAGAACAGCTGCAATGGATTGATTTGAGCCAAAGGCTGCAGTCAGGATGCTCACAATTGTGGTATATAAAAATAGGCTACTTCTTGAGTTCGCTTTTAGCAGAAGCTTTTCTACGCTTTGAAGAGTTTTAGTACCTTCAAATATTCCAGCTAGGCTACATGAAATAAAAACCACTATAGCAGGTCTTAGCATAGAGATTATGCCACCACCTTTTATTATGAGGTAAAGTGGATTAGCAAAGTCCAAATGAAATCCCATAAGTATAAAGTAGAGCACCTCATTAATTTTATAATCTTGGATATAGATGCTAAGTACACTAGCTAAGGCTATACTTAAAAACATAGAAATTTTGACATTGACTCTAAATATTGATAGTACAAGGATTATAATAGAAGGTAAAAGCGCCAATATACTTATTTCAAAGCTTTTTACTATAGCCTTATCAATACCACCAGACGCAGTGTTAAGTGGAGAGCTCAGTGATACTACAAAATAGAGGATCAATGAAAGTATAAACGGAAGTACTGCACTTTTTAGCATGTTTTTTATGTTTATAAAAAGCTCTGTTTCAGTAAGGTTGGCGATTAGATTGGCACTAGAGGACATAGGAGAGCACCTATCTCCAAAGTATGCTCCTGCAATTATTGCTCCAGCGGCAATATTAGTATTTACTTCGCCACTTTTTGCCATGACGATAAGAGCAAGTCCTACAGTGCTAACAGTACCAAGGGAAGTTCCAAGTAAAAAAGAAACGAGACTGCTTATTATAAATGCATAAAAAATAAAATAATTGGGGTTCATGAGGTTGATTCCATAGTAAACGATTGAAGGAACTGTTCCACTACTCATCCATACTGCAGTTATTGCTCCGATTAAAATGAAAATCTTTAATACGACAAAGGACTTTTTGCCGCCATCATAAGCCATTTTAGAGATAGCTGCTATTGAGTAGCCTTTACGAAGCGATATTATTACAAATATAAAAAAGCTTATAAGAAGAGGATATCCTATGAATATTCCCTTATATATAGAAAACATTAGCATGACAAAGGTAATTACAAGGCCAAAAACTGTTTCCATTTACGTTCTCCTTAAGTAGATGATAATTTAATTATACCTCTAGGCAGTTATAATTTATAGCAAAACGTGAATCACCATAAATAATATAATGTTAGGTGTGAATCTACAGATTAGGCAGATTAATTTCGATATATATATGAATAAATATATATTGTTGATACAAGGGATAATCCTATGCTAAAATATAAAAATGTATCTTTCTTTAAGAGATTACTGATTTCATAAAAGACTCAAGCCTAGGGCTTGATTTAGGAGGGTGCTTGATGACAAAAGGACAAGTTGAATCGAAGATAAGCGAAGCAATAAGTAAATTTGAAGTTGAGCAAATGGGCAGAGGCCCTGAAAAAATACGAACCATAATTTTTCAAGATTTAATTATTGTAAGGCTCAAGGGGTTTCTTAGCACATCTGAAAAGAATCTGGCACAGACTAAGGAAGGTGTAGATTTAATTAAAAAAGTTAGGACGGCTTTGTTTGAAAGCTCTAGAGAGGAACTAGAGCAAGCAGTAAAATCTGTTCTTAATGTAGACGTAATAAGCACGTACTCAGATGTCAGTACAAAAACAGGAGAAAAAATCATAGGTATAGTAGTGGATCAAGATATAGATAATTACCTTGCAAACTTGTAATTTGGAAGACGAATTGAAAGATTTTTAAATCAGTCGAGAGTAAGCCAATAGCAAAAGTTCTTTAGGGAGCTTTGCTGTTGGCTTTTTTAATATAAAAATATAGAAAGTAGGAGATTTATGAAAGAAAATATAAGCTTAGACTTAAAGAAAGGCACAAACAGTAAAAGATGGAAATATGTTATTTTAGGAATTATTTTGATGATGCTGCTTGGAACAGTTTATTCTTACAGTGTGTTTAGACTAGCTGTACAGAATTATTTTGAAGTGGATTTTACGAGCAGTGGACTTCCATATATGGCATCATTAGCTTTTTATTCACTTTTTATGTTTGTAACAGGGAGATTTATTGATAGATTTCATCCTAGAAATATAATGATATTTGGAAGCTTACTAGTAGCACTCGGCTGGATACTATCTGCCTTTGCACCTAGTATATATGTGCTTACCCTTACTTATGGAGTTATAAGTGGAGCAGGAGTAGGTATTGCATATGGAGTTCCTATGACAGTGGTGGCAAGGTGGTTTCCAGAGAAAAAAGGCTTTGCAGTGGGCTTGGTGCTTGTAGGCTTTGGATTATCTCCACTTATCACAGCGCCTCTTGCTAGGACTATAGTAGAGCTAGTTGGATTAACTAGGGCATTTTTAATACTGGGAGCTGGGTTTGCAGTATTTTTGCCAGTTCTTTCCTATTTCTTTGAATATCCAGAGCTAGAAGCTTCATCCCAGATTAAAGAAGAGGGTAAATCAGTAAAGGTATCTGGATATACGACGAAGGAAATGCTTAAGGACAAAAGCTTTAAAGGGCTTTATATAAATTTTATAATAGGGACGACCATAGGGCTTATGCTTGTAGGAATGACAACTAGCATAGGTGTTGAATATGTGGGACTCACTGCAACAAAAGTAACTATGCTCATGACTATATTTGCCATTTTTAATGGGATGGGAAGACCTACTTTTGGATGGCTGACAGACAGATTATCTCCGAGAAAAGCCATGCTTTTATCATATATACTGATAATATCCGCAGCTCTTGTTATGGTCTTATTTGGTGAGAGTAGCCTTATAGTTTATATTATTGGATTTGCAATATTTTGGTTTAATCTTGGAGGCTGGCTTGCTATAGCACCTGCTTCAACTATGAATATGTACGGAACAGGTCATTATAGTCAAAACTACGGGCTTGTGTTTACAGCATATGGAATAGGCGCAGTAACTGGAGTAATAACGTCTGGTATGCTAATAGATGCCCATGGAAATTACAAGCTTTTATTTTACTATATTATCGCACTTTGCTTAGTAGGAATTTTTTCTACGATAAACTTTATAAAACCAAAAAATGCATAGGAATATAGAAGTTTACATTGCCATCAGGATAGCCTGATGGTTTTTTGTTACAAAATAATCTATATACTGTGATATATTATTGTAAATCCTTTAGAAATAATAGATTGCCATAATAAGATTTTTGTTGAGTATATATTCAAATATAAATTAGGAGGAAGTCATATGGAGCTGGGAGAAAAACTTCAGCAGCTTAGAAAACAAAATAATTGGACTCAGGAACAGCTTGCAGAGCAGCTTTACATTTCTAGGACAGCCGTTTCAAAATGGGAAAGTGGCAAGGGCTACCCTAGTATTGATTCCCTAAAAAATATCTCTGCTTTATTCAAGATATCAATTGATGATTTACTTTCTGGAGATGAGCTAGTACAGCTTGCAACAAATGAAAATAAAGAAAATGTAGAAAATATCACAGGAATGATATATGGGCTACTCGATTTAGTCGCTATTGCCTTTATATTTTTGCCGTTTTATGGAAATCCAGAGGGAGATTATATAAGAGCTGTAAATCTTATAGATTACAAAGAGGTAGTTGGTCTAAAAACCATCTATTACATTTTACTGCTTTCGTTATTTGGAATAGGGGCTGGGGAGCTTGGGCTTAGGTTTTTTGAGAAAACAAAAAACATGGGTAAAGTATTAAGAAGGCTATCTGTAGGAATGCATATACTAGCAATTCTTCTTTTTTCTATGACCAGACAGCCTTACTTGTCGACTTTTCTTTTTATACTTTTTCTCATGAAAGGATTCATTACTCTTAACAATAAAAAACTATAGGCTACTTGTGAAGGCTTTTACTCTAGGATGAGAATTATCAGAAAAAACTTTTTCAGGAGTGTCATTCATAATGATTTGACCATTGTCCATGAAAATTATTCTGTCAGATATTTCTTTTGCAAAGCTCATCTCGTGAGTTACTATTATCATAGTATTGCCAGACTCTGCAAGAGCCTTTATAACTGCTAAAACCTCACTGACTAGCTCAGGATCTAGAGCAGAGGTAGGCTCGTCAAAAAGTAGTAGAGCAGGGCTTGACGAAAGGGCTCTTGCTATCCCTACTCTTTGCTGTTGTCCCCCAGATAGCTCATTCGGATAAGCTGAAGATTTATGCTCTAGTCCAACTAGCAAGAGCATTTCTATAGCTTTTTTATGAGCTTCTTTCTTGCTGTAGCCATGAGCTTTTTCTAGCCCTAGAGCTATATTATCAGCTGCGGTGAGATGAGAAAACAAACCGAAATTTTGAAATACCATGCCTATGTGTTTTCTAAGGTCAGAGGCGATAGAGCTATCGATGTTTGACATATCATAAAGCAGGCCATTAAAGTACATGGTGCCTGAATCTGGCTTAACTAGCTGATTGATAGTTTTTAAAAATGTAGATTTGCCTGAGCCAGAGGGCCCGATTATGGATACTACCTCCCCTTTTTTGATTTCAAAATTCATATCAGAGATTATGACATTATTGCCATATGACTTTTTTAGTGCTTCTATTTTGAGCATTATGCCATCCTCCCTTTGCTATAGTGGATTTCTAAATATTTATTTGCTTGGCCTATTATTAAGGTTATAGCCCAGTAAATAAGACCAACAGCTAGATATATTTCGAAAAATTTATAGTTTACAGCGGCTTTCATTTTTCCTAGTCCCATCAAATCATTAAGACCCAGCATGAAGGTAAGTGCAGTTCCTTGAATAATTCCGATAAAAGTATTTCCAAATGAAGGAATAGCAACTCTAAGGGCTTGAGGTAGCTGGACGTATAGCATAGTCTGCCATAGTGTAAGTCCAACTGAGAGTCCAGCATCTTGCTGGAGCTTATCTACGGACAATATTGCCGCTCTTGTAGTCTCTGCTATATATGCAGCAGAGTTCATAGACATAATCAGGACAGAAGCTTCAAAGGCACCGATGTTTCCTAGTGAAGGAAAGAGCTGAGGCAGCCCGAAGAAAAATAGGAAAAGCTGAATCATCAGCGGAGTGCCTCTAAAAAATGATACATACCCTCTTAAAATCAAATCTATACCTGGTAGCTTAAAATATCTTACTATGCCTATGAATATTCCAAAGCCTAGTCCAATTAGCATGGCAAGCAAGCCAACTGAAAGTGTTATAGGAAGAGCAGAAAGAAGCTCTACTAGAGCTTTTACAAGTATATTAAAATCAAAGTTCATTAATTAAGCACCTTCTCAGTGATATCCATGTCAAAATATTTCATAGATATTTCTTTTATAGTCCCATCTTCGTACATACTATCAATTGCACTGTCTATTTGAGCAACTAATTCTTTGTTTTCCTCATTATTAAGAAAAGGAAAGGCATTTTGCATTTCGTTGATAGGCGGACCAGCAAGCTTTAATGGAAGCCCCGATTCGTTAATTACAGATTGAAGAGCCAATCTATCATTCATAGCTGCATCAACGCGACCGATGGCAACATCTTGGTACGAACCTGAACCACTGTCATAGGTAATGATTTCTATCTCAGAGTTTTTGTCAAATTCTCTAATTATCGTTTCGTAATTTGTTCCTAGACCCACTGCAACTTTTTTGCCTTTTAATGACTCAAGGTCTACGATGTCGTTTCTATCATCCTTACTAATGAGTTGAGCTCCATAGTACACATAAGGACGAGTGAAAAGATATTTTTGTTCGCGTTCTGGTGTAACAGTTATTTGATTAGCTATAGTGTCTAGCTTTGCTGAGTCAAGCATTCCAAATAGTCCGCTAAAATCGCTTGTTACAAATTCAATTTCATGTCCAGTTCTTTTTCCGATTTCTTTCCAAACATCCACATCAAAGCCTGTTAATTCACCTTTTTCATCCAAATAGGTATAAGGTTTGTAAGACCCACTCATACCAACCTTTATAACTTCAGTAGGTTCACTAGCAGTTGATGACTTATCCTTCGTACTAAAAAACATGATTGAGCCTAAAGCCACAGCAATTAAGATAATTATTAATGGTAATTTATTCGATTTCACTTTAAATTCCTCCAATTTTTATTGTTATTTATGATATTTTGATTTTTAATAAACAAGATTTTGCTTCAGAAATATTCTAAAGCAATGTTCTTCTGGCCAGAAAAGAAACAAATTACTTGTTTTTTTGCATAAAAAAACGGACAGGTCCATTTAGGACTGCCCGTAATTATAATAAAGTTATTATAAGTAGATTGTTAGGGAAAGTCTTATTTTAGCACCACAAAAAGCTATTATCAAGTTTTTTAGTAATCTCTTGACAACAGCAACATGCAAAAGCATTAATTTGTGAAACTAAATTTTGAGCTTTCATATCCAATCTCCTTTCGAACTTTTTTCTATCATAAACGACCTATACTATACCTGTCAAGTAGGAATTCAATTATAAAAGATTTTTTAATTTTGTGAGTGCTTCTTCTAGGTTAGTATCGACTTTGCTAGCTCTTTCTACATGGTTTATTAATTTATTATGGATTTCTAGCAGAATATCATCTGAAACTCGAGTTTGCTCAAAAATACTACTTATATAGTCTCTTTGAGTAATTATAGTGTCTGTTACAATTTTTACTTCCTTTTGAACCTCATCAAATCCATTGACAATTTCTTTTATCTTTTCTTTTACAACCTCACTCATTTCTATACCTTTTTCTATAACAGAATTGTTTCTCTCGTTATTTTTTGAGGCTGTTTCTATTTCGTTTTGAATGTTCATAACTAAATCTTGAATGGTGCTAGTGCTTTTTGTAGTATTTTCAGCGAGTTTTCTTACTTCATCTGCAACTATAGCAAATCCTCTACCGTGCTCTCCAGCTCTAGCTGCTTCTATTGCTGCATTAAGAGCGAGCAGATTAGTCTGGTTAGCGATATCTGTTATAGTCTCTACTATATCAGTGATCTGCTTAGAACGCTCACCTAGGCTGTTCATGGATGAAGAGGATTCTTTTGCTTGAGCTTTAAGAGAATCCATCATAGAAAGTAAGTCCTCAACAGCTTTATTGCCTTCTACAGATTTTTCTACAGAAGTCTGAGATATGCTATTTAATTTGTCGCTTCTAGTAGAAAGCTCTAGTGATAAATCATTAGTATTTTGTGATAAATCCTTTACATTTTCCATTATGTCTTTGATATTTTCAGCAAGTGAAGCTAAATCTGAATGCTGGCTATTCACATGATTGTGACTTTCTATTATTTCTCCCATACGGCTATAGATTTGATTGATGTATGATTTTAATAGCTCGTTTTCAGCCTGAAGCTTTTCTTGGATTTCTTTATCAGCAGTATTTATAACTGTTTCAACTGTTTTATCTTTTTTGAAAAACATTGTATCATCTCCTAATTTTTAGAATCTCTTAAATTATACTCTTTTATTAAGTAATATAGAAGCACTAATAATTATTATCAATAAAGTAAAATATCTTAATTTTCTTTACTTTGATGTATTGAATGGCTTGTATTTTATAATGAATTTCTAGTATGATAAGTAATAGGTATAAAAAACTAAAAAATTGTTAATAAATCCTATAGAATAAAGGAGGGCTTCATGAGAAATCGATTTATTTCTCTTAGACTAGCAGTAACCCTGCCACTTATAGTTGTGCTCATAGCAACCTTTGTAATTTCTCTTATGAGATATAAGGCAGATTATGAATTTCTTGCAAAAGAGCAAGGCAGTAAAATAGTAGAAGCTCTTACTAATAATACTCAAAACGAGCTAAATGCAATACTTTCCCAGCCACTTATCATGGCAGAGATAATAGGCTATACTATAACAAATGAAAAGATGTTTTTAGGTGAGGATTTATCTGATATAGAAAATTATCAGAAAAGTCTGATGAAGAGCCTTAAAGCAAAAATTCCACAAATTAGCGTAATAAGCTATGGAGATGAAAATGGAAACTATATAGGTATAAGAGATAATGGAGAAGGCAAAGAGTTTAGTCTGATGCTTAAGGATGTTAGAACAGGAGGACTGCTCAATATATATGAAGGAGATAGCATAAATTCAAACATAATAAGTTCTATAGAGGGTTATGATCCTAGAATTAGACCCTGGTATGAACCGGTAAGAAAAAATATTGCAAGTAGTTGGTCGAATATTTACATAAATCAAGATGAAAAAATGGAAGCGACTACCTCGGTATCTGTTCCTGTATTTGGAAATAGTGGAGAATTTAGAGGAGTTTTTGAAATAGATGTAAAATTAAATGGAATTAATGATTTTCTCCAAAATAATAAAATAAAAGACAACGGAGTAGTATTTATAGTAAACGATGAACTAGATATAGTGGCTCAATCTGAAAATTATAACAATGTAGTAATTACAGATTCAAAGAATTTTAAAGGTGAGCTCTTAAAAGTAAAAGACAGTAAAAATCCACTTATAAAATCGACTGAAGCTTTACTAAGAGCCAGAGATTTGGAATATAAAAAAGTTCATAGAATAGAAATTGAGAATAGCAATAATTTTGTAATGGTATCAAAGCTAGAAAATCCTAACGGACTCAGATGGAGAATAGCAGTAGTAATCCCTGAGAATGATTTAATGGGTTCTATTCAGTCTAGATATAATTTAAGCCTTGCTATGATAATGATTATGCTTATTCTTGGAACTATAGCAGGGATTTATATTCTAAATAAAGTTACTCAGCCTCTTTTGATGGTAGCGAGTGGTTATAATGAAATAACCTCTGGTAACTGGGATGTAGAGATAAAACAAAAAAGAGGACATATCAAGGAAGTCCATGAAATGATTAAGGGCTTTAATCTAATGGTAGACAATATAAAGAGCTATATAGGAAAGCTAGTTGAAAAACAAAATGAAATAGAAGAGCTTCATAAAACAGAAACTCAAAGAATGAATTTAATCATAGACGAAAAAACTGAAAATTTAAAGGCAGTGATGGAAGAGCTGATGGAAAAGGAAAGACTAGCCTCACTGGGAGAGCTAGTATCTGGTGTAGCCCACGAAATCAATACTCCTCTTGGAGTAGCAGTATCTGCATCTTCGCTTATGGAAGCAAATAATGAAAGCTTTAAAAAAGAGCTACTTGAGGGAAGTATTTCGAAATCTGGATTAGTTTCTTATATTGAATCGATAGATGAGACTACAGCTATTTTAAATTCCAATTTATATAGAGCGGCAGAGCTAGTAAAAAGCTTTAAGGAAATAGCAGTAAACCAGTCAATAGAAGAAAAAAGCAGGTTTAATTTTAGGGAATATATAGATTCTATACTGCTCAGTTTAAAACACGAATATAAAAATAAAAATGTAGACTTTAATATTGATTGTCCTGATGATTTACTTATTAACAACTATTCAGGAGCAATATCCCAGATATTCACAAACCTTATAATGATGAGAGTATGAAGAAAAAGCTGAATTTAGACAACATCAAGTTGGATTTTTTATCAGAAGATTCAAAGCCAAAGCTAAAAACCAAGGAAAACTATAAAATAATGATTGCTGATGATTATGATGAAATTCACGTCATAACTAAAATGATGCTCAAGGATTTTGAGTTTGAAGGAAAAGGTCTGGAATTTATAGATACTTACACTGGAGAAGATACCATAAAGGCTTTACACCACTCTATATTCAGCTCTTAGAAACTATAGAGATTTATACCAAATCAACACCCATAAAAATGGACTGAAGAAAATAATTAAGACAAGTGCAAACTTATTTGAGCACAATAGCCTAAATGAATTTTTAACCAGTATTTTAGTCCAGCTTTCTAATTTTCAAAAGAACAATCCTGAGATAGTATATATAAGAGATGATGTAGATAAAGAAGGTGGCTTTGTAACTATAGAAAAAAATAAAAAAGCTACAATTGTAGCGGCAACTGGAAAGTTTAAAAGCTATATAGGAAAAGATATAGACCTAGTATCAGAGCTTAAAGAAGTGGTAGATAAAATCAAATATAGTGATACTCCTGAAGAAAAAATTATATTTGTAGATTCAGGCTTTATAATAAAAAACAATGCTAAAAACAGCTTTAATAACTACATCTATATAGAAGGAAATAATGATATCTATGATTTTGATTTGATTCATTTGTTTTTGACTAATTACTCTGTGGCGCTAGATAACTACATCCTCAACAATACAATAGTAAATACTCAAAAAGAAATAATAATAACTTTTGGAGAAGTGGTTGAAAATCATTTTGAGGAGACCTCAGGGCATGTAAAAAGGATATCAGAAATGATGTACAATTTTGCTCTGCTTTTAAACTTCTCGCACTCTGAAGCCGAAATCTTAAAAATGGCAAGCATGATGCACGATATAGGCAAGATTGCTATACCTGATAGTATACTAAAAAAACCTGGAAAATTAACTGAAGAGGAAATTCTTTTAGAGGCTAGGATGCTTTCGATTATAGATGTATTTGATGCTATGACTCATAAAAGAGTATACAAGGATGCTTTTTCTACAGGAGAAGCCCTAGACTATATAAGAAATCAAAAAAGAAAGCATTTTGACCCAGAACTAGTGGATATATTTATTAGCAATATAGAAGGTATATTGGATATAGATTAATAAACTACTGAATAACTGGAGGAGATTTGATTGAAATTGTCAGTAAAAGGCATTAAAGCTGTAAGTGCATCGCCAAAGACTAAGGATTATCCAGTATTTTTAAATGATGAAGCCACAAAACCAGTAAGAAAGCTTCATAGCTCGCTTACTGGCTACGAACCTACGCCTTTAGTAGTTCTTGATAAGCTAGCTAAAGAATTAGGGGTTAAGAATATATATGTAAAGGATGAGTCGAAGAGATTTTCTATGAATGCATTCAAGGCATTGGGAGCAACTTATGCTATGGCTAGAGTGCTTTGTGATAGACTAGGGGTTTCTATAGATGAAGCTGATTTTAATTACTTTAAATCAGAGGAAGTGAAAGCTAAGATAGCTGACCTAGTGTTTGTAACTGCAACTGATGGAAATCATGGAAGAGCCGTAGCATGGACAGCTCAGATGCTAGGCTGTAAGTCTGTAGTATATATGCCAAAGGGGTCATCAAGGTTCAGACTAGACGCTATACTTTCTCATGGTTCAGATGCCAGTATAACTGAGTTTAATTACGATGATGCAGTTAGGCTTGCATGCAAGATGGCAGATGAAAACGGCTGGATATTTGTCCAAGATACAGCTTTTGAAGGCTATGAGGAAATACCGAATTGGATTACTCAAGGGTATACGACTATGGCTTATGAAGCAAATAAGCAGATACTAGATAAAAACCTTCCTGTACCTACCCATATATTTTTGCAGGCAGGAGTTGGCTCAATGGCTGGAGCTGTACTAGGTTATTTTGCAAATAAATACGAAGCTAAGCTTCCAAAAACCATTATTGTAGAGCCAGATGCCGCAGACTGTATATATAAATCAGCAGAAAAAGCAACTGGAGAGCCTGTAAATGTAGGTGGAGATTTAAGCACTATAATGGCTGGGCTTGCTTGTGGAGAGCCGAATACTGTAACTTGGCAGATACTTAGAGATTTTGCCCATGCTTATGTATCGTGCCCAGATTATGTAACTGTGGAAGGGATGAAAGCTTTAGCTCATCCTATGGGTGGGGATGAAATGGTTATCTCTGGAGAGTCTGGGGCTGTAGGAATAGGACTGCTTAGCCTTATTAGCAAATATAAAGAGCTAGATGAAATTAAAAAAATGCTTGAGATAAATGAAGATTCCTCAGTGCTATTTTTTAGCACTGAAGGGGATACTGACCCTGAAAACTACATTAAATGTATTAATGACACTACTGAGCTGGATTTTGATAAATAGTGACCGTACACTCGTGACTCAGTCATGAGAGGTTCAATAGAAGGGGGACTTAGGTTATGGCTTCAAAAAAAGCAGTGTATTTCTTTTGTATAGATGAAAGTAAAGATGAGGTAGCGCCGAAAGTATTAGGAAAAATTATGGAAACTTTTGAACTGACAGAAACAGACATAGAGGTAGATGGATATAAGGTTTTAAAATATACAGATGAAGCTTCAAATGAATTCTATTTCGTAAAGACTAAAGTAGTTATCTGCGCAGACTATAGCAGTTACCTGCCACTTATAAATGAATACTTTGAAGACTTTGATATAGCTGCGATGGTAAATTGGCATGGTGGTCAAAATGCTCCTGATAAAGTGCTGTGCATTCATACAGTAGGGGATTTGGCATCTGCTAGATATAGCCCAAGTAATCCTGTACCATCTACAAATTTAGCTAGAGCTTTAGAACATCATAGAGAAAGACTAAACCTAGAGGAATTTAAGGTGACAACAGAAGCAACTCACTGGTCAGGCATAGTGTATGAAGGAAAAAGTGAGTGGATAGAAGAAAGCAAGCTACCATTTTTAGATATAGAGATAGGTAGCACTTCTGAAAGCTACAACAATCCTGTGGCCGCGAGTGTAATAGCCTATGCACTTATGGATGCTTTTGCATCGGAGGAGAAAGTGCCTACTGTACTTTATATGGGAGGAGTTCATTTTGAAGATACCATAACAAATGCTGTGCTTCATAAATCTCACCCAGTTTCGCTGACACATATTCTTCCAAGTAGATGGCTGGAAAATGAAATGTATATGGGAGAAGATGCTAGAGATTACCTTATGAAGTGCATTGACTCTATCCATGGCTCCATAGATGGCATAGTGATACATGAAAAACTAAAGAGAGAAATAAAGGATCATGTTGAGATTATAGCTGAAATTCTTTCTATTCCAGTAATAAAAAGAAAGGCTCTTAAATCTCCAGAAGCAACGGTGCTTTACCAGCAATAATAAAAAGAGGTGATGTCATTGGAGTGTAAACGTTGTAGTGAACTACCTGTATTTAAAAAGAAAGACATAAATGTATGCATTTTAGTGCCTACGAAGCACCATATAGCTCCCGTGAAATCAGAATTAGAAAATGAGAATCTGAGCTATTCTATAGATGAGGATGTATTTATAGCTCAGGAAACAAATTTAGAACAGATAGTTCAAATTTTTGACAAGATGAATCTTAGCTATATAGAAAAAAGAGATATTAGGCTTATGCCCTTAGATAGATTTACAGATTTGGATTTCAAGAATCTAAAATACTTAAGGACTCTTCAGTACTGGATGGATGTTTTTTCAGGGAAAGATTTTCTTTATATATTAGAAAATTCAAGTCTTATAACTATGTTTCACGCAATAGTAAATCCATACACAGGAGAAATTTATGACTATGAAGCATTGACTAGAGGAGCAAGAGAGGATAACAGCATAATGCCTCCAAATGAGCTTTTTGAAAAAGCTAGAAGCATGGACTTACTCTTCTTTCTAGATAGGATTTGCAGGGAAACTGTAATTAGAAATGCTTCAGAGCAAAATATAACTAAAAAGATATTTATAAACTTCATACCTACTTCCATTTATGATCCTGAAAAATGTTTGAAATCCACAGATGAAGCTCTAAAAAAATACAATCTCAATCCGGAGAATGTAGTATTTGAAGTTGTGGAAACGGAATATATAGAGGATTACTACCATCTAAACAATATACTTTCCTATTATAAAGATAAAGGGTATGGCACAGCACTAGATGATATAGGAAGTGGATATTCAACTATAGCTTCTTTGCTGTCTTTAGATACAGATTACATGAAGATAGATATGGATTTAATAAAGAATATAGATAAAAATATTGAGAATCAACAAAAGGTTAGGATGTATATCCAGATTGCAAAAGAAAACCATATTATTTCGCTAGCAGAAGGAGTAGAAACAAAAGAAGAGCTAGATATTCTTATGGAAATGGGAATTGAACTAGTGCAGGGATATTATTTTGCGAAGCCTTCAGAGATTCCTCCTAAGACTTTACTTAATCAGTGAACTATAGATAAAATTAATTTCATTAATTAAATTTTTGAATTGGATTTTATTGATTTTTAGCGCTAAATTGTAAAGTAAGGCATACATTATAGTATTTACAATATATGTATAGAAACTTTATGGAGGGATATTTATGAAATTATTAAAAAAATCGCTTATGATTCTTCTTTCGCTAATTTTAGTTGTTTCATTAGCAGCATGCACACCAAAGCAAGAAGAAACGGCTAAAGAGCCAGTAGCAGAGGAGAGTACTGAAGCAGTATCAGAAGATTTAGAGGATAAACTTGTAATTTATTCTACTCACGGTGAAGACATGCTAGAGGTTGTTGCGGCAGGGTTCACAGAGAAAACTGGAGTAGAGGTTGAATTTATTAATTTAAAGGGAGAACTTGCTGATAGAGTAAGAGCAGAAAAAGATAGTCCACAAGCTGACATTATGTATGGTGGAGCATCCTCTTTATATATTACAATGTCAGAAGAAGGAATATTTGAGTCAATTAATCCATCGTGGTCTTCTAGCTTGAATCCAGATTTTAAAGATGCAGAAAACAGATGGTTTGGCGTAATGCAGACACCAGTAGCTATTTTTTACAATAGTGATGTAATAGCTGAAGCAGATGCACCTACTAGCTGGGCTGATTTAGCAGATGCAAAATACAAAGATAAAATTGTTTCTAGAGATTATGTTTCTTCTTCTCAAAGAGCTGTAATTGTTGGACTATTAGACTACTACAGCAAAAATGCTAGTTTCGAAGAAGGCGTAGAGTATCTTAAAATGCTAGATAGTAATACAAAGAATTATTACGGAAGTGGTTCTCTACATTTCCAAGCAGTAGGAAAAAATGAAGCGCCAATTAGTTATGGTGTGTTAAGCTCTATTACTGACAATGTGAACAACAATGCTATGCCACTAAAAATAGTAGATGCTGAAGAAGGCTCAATAGTGATTACTGATGCTATTGCGGCAATCAAAAATGCACCTCATCCAAATGCAGCAAAAGCATTTGTGGAGTATGCAGGTAGCGAAGAAGTTCAAGTTAAACTAGCAAACGAGTTTGACCGTATGCCTACACTTGATAGCGCAATTCCTCAAGGGCCAGAGTGGATGCAAACACCACTTAAGAGCATGAAAATTGATTGGAAAAATGTAGCTGAAAATGAATTAGATTGGCTAAACAAATGGGATACAGAAATAAGAGATTCAGCTAAAGACATTCAGTAGTTAAAAATTTTATAGAAATTAAACAATAACAATTATAGCCCTCAGAAATTTGATTTTACTTAATTTCTGCGGGCTATTTTTAGAAAGGAAATAATAATGGCTGATATATATTTTGAAAATATCACTAAGTCCTTTGATGGAAAAACTATATTAAAAAACATCAACTTGCATATCAAAGATAAAGAGCTATTTACATTTTTGGGGCCTTCAGGATGTGGAAAAACAACTTTACTTAGAATATTGGCAGGATTTGAAAGCTTAGATTCAGGCTCTGTGAAGCTAGGAGAAAGAGATATAACAAAGCTAGCACCAGAAAAAAGGGAAATTGCTATGGTGTTTCAAAACTATGCTCTTTTTCCACATATGAGTGTGGCTGATAATGTAGGGTATGGCTTAAAAGCAAGAAAGATTGATAAAAATATTATCAAGGATAAGGTTGATTACTATCTAGAAATTGTCAATATGGCTGACTATGGAAAGAGAAATATCAATGAGCTGTCTGGTGGTGAGCAGCAAAGAGTCAGCATAGCTAGAGCACTTGCTATACAGCCAAAGGTGCTACTTCTTGATGAACCTCTTTCTAATCTAGATGCAAAGCTAAGAGATAAAATGAGAAATGAAATAAGAGATATCCAGAAGAAATTTGGAATTACAACTATATTTGTAACGCATGACCAAAAAGAAGCTATGGCTATTTCTGACACGATAGGAGTTTTTAATGAAGGGAATCTAATACAAACTGATAGCCCAGTAAATCTTTATAATAGCCCTAAAACCTCTTTTGTAGCAGGGTTTATTGATGAATCCAATATTATAAAGAAAGAGCAGTATCCTTATGTTGAGTTAGAAAATATTCAAAGTAATCTCGTATGTATCAGACAGCAGGATATTGAAATATCTGAAGAAGGCTCTATAAGAGCCAAAGTAATGGAGATAGAATTTAATGGAAACAACATAGTGTATAAATGCAAGGTTGATGATTTGGTATTAAAGATATCAAAAGCCAATTTATATAACAACCAATTAATTTCCATAGGGGATAATATAGGGCTGAAAATACCAATTGAGGCGGTAAAAAAACTTATAGATTAGGAGGCGAAAAAATGAATGCAAAGAGCTTTATTAACAAGCTCATATATCTTGGCTTAATTTATTTAGGTATAACTTTTGTAGTATATCCTATTGGAAATATACTTAGGATAAGTCTGATATCAAGCGATGGAAATTTATCTCTAAGCCAGTATATTGCTTTTTTTTCTACGCCTGTTATGATAACGGCTCTAAAAAATACTATTACAGTTGGAATTTTAACTGTTTTAACTTGCATGCTAGTAGGCGTTTTTATGGCATTTTATACACAGTACTATAAAACTAGATTTGCAAAGCTGATAAACATCATATTATTGACACCATTTGTTCTGCCTGGAGTAATAATAGTTATAGCTTTTATCCAGCTTTACTCTGAGATGGGGATTATAAATCAGGCTCTTAAGCTATTATTTAATCTTGAAAATCCACCAATTAAATTCTTTGGCATAAATGGAATAATTTTTGTTCATACCTTTACGCAGTATATTTATTTTTACATCAACACCAAGATAGCTCTCAGATTTTTAGACTACAGCTCAGTTGAATCTGCTAGAAGTCTAGGAGCAAGTAAATTTCAAGTTTTCAAGGATATTATTTTTCCTCATTTAAAACCAGCCATCTTAACCTCTGCTTTTATGACCTTTGCAACAGGAGTGAGCTCGTTCTCAGCTCCTTATTTGATAGGTTCAGGCTACAGAATGATGAGTACTCAAATTCTTCAGTCTAAGATGAACAATCAGATGCAGATGGCATCAGTACAAGTAGTACTATTGATGGGAATATCAGTCATTACTATGCTACTTTATAATTTTTATAGCAAGCAAAATATCGTTGCTAAGAATACAAGAAATATAACTATGAAAAAAGTGGTAATAAAAAATAAAAGCTTAAGCCTAGCAATGAACCTATGTGCGTATTTGATTATACTATTTATAATAACGCCTATTGTAGGTATTGTTGTGCTTTCCTTTGCAGATTCAAGTAGTTGGATGATGAAAATTTTTCCAGATGAATTCACTTTAGAAAATTATAAGAGAATATTTTTGCAAAAAAGGATTTTATCGCCAGTTAAAAATAGTATACAAATGTCACTTATAGCAGCAGGAGGAGCATCTTTAATAGCAATAGCTAGCTCATATCTTTTTATTAAGGACAAAGGATTTTTATCAAAGGTTTTAAACTTTTTAATTATAATTCCCATGGCTATACCAGCAAGTACACTTGGGGTGAATTTGATTACTGCATTTAATAAAAAACACATTCTTCTTTTTAACAACTCTCTAGTAGGAACCTATAGCATATTGCCAATAGCTTATGTAATTGCAACCATTACCCTTGTATCAAGAAGCACCTATACTGCTTTTACTAACTATAACCCAGAATATGATTTTGCATCGAGAAACCTTGGAGCTAGCAACAACCAGACTTTTAGATGGATTTTTATTCCAATAGTAAGCTCCGGCATAATATCTGGTTTTTCTTTAGCTTTTATGAGATCTTTAGGAGAATACACTATATCTGCTCTACTGTATGGAGTCCACAATAAGCCACTATCTATTGCTATGGTAAATGCACTTCATGATTTTGACATAGGAATATCAATGGCTTATGGAGGAATCATTATACTTTTAGGAACAGTGTTTTTACTTTTATTTTCAAAGACATATGATTGATTTTGAGTTGAATTTTTAATGAAAAAATCTACTCAATTTAATTTTTGTAAATTAAGACATATACGCTTTCTAAGCTTAAACATATTTTTTGTTAAGAGTTGTATTAAAAACCATTTTTCGAGTATTATTGATTTAGAGATAAATAGTTATTGTCAGTAAAATAGTTTTTAATAGCAGTATAATCAAGAAATGTTTGATTTAATTGTTATTTTTTATTTTCACAAAGTCATAGATAAGAGAAGAGTGATATAATGGATAAAAATTGTTTTGTGTCGTGGAGCGGGGGAAAGGATTCTTGCTTAGCTCTTTTTAGAGCCATGAGTCAAGGCTATAAGCCAAAGATGCTTTTTACTATGTTTAGTATAGAAAATGATGTCAGCTCTGCGCATAGATTAAATGAAGATATAATAAAGGCTCAAGTAAATGCGTTAGACTTAGAATCTACAATAGGGCGAGCTAAATTTGAAGATTATGAGGCTGTATTTGTAAGAAATTTAGAAGCGTTTAAAAGCCAAGACATAAAGTACGGAATATTTGGAGACATTGATTTAGATGAACATAGAAAATGGGAAGAGACAGTTTGTGAAAAAGCTCAGATGACAGCAGTTCTTCCGCTATGGCAGGAAGATAGGAAAAAACTAGTTAAGGAATTTATAGACCTTGGATTCAAGGCAAAGATAGTAGTAGTAAATAAAACTATGATGAGCCCAGAATTTTTAGGAAGAGACTTAAGTCATGAACTACTTGAAGAAATCGAAAAAACAGGGGCTGACGTATGTGGAGAAAACGGAGAGTACCATACTGTAGTTTACGATGGGCCACTTTTTAAAACCCCACTAAACCTAAATTTTTCTAAAGAAGTAAAGGATATAGAAGGCAAATGGGCAAAGATTGAAGTCTTGATATAAATTTAAGAAGGAGGTGAGCTTGGTGTATAAAAATCTGATTGCAATAATCGCTGTATTTTTTATAAGTCTTGGAGTGATATCGTGTACGCCTATAAACAAAGATGATGTAAGCACCAAGCTACGCCCAGATATTCAAGAAGAACAAGAAGTTCATATGGACAGCCAGATAGTAAAATATGCGGATTTAAATGAAGATAAAGTCGATGAAAAAATAATCTTGACTCTAAAAAGCTCCGAAACCTATAAGTACAGTCTAGAGATAGGTGATGCAAAGATAGACGTAAGAGGTAATAATATAGAGCCAGACTTTAATATAGTGGACATAGATTACAAAGATGGTATCAAAGAGATTGCAATCAGCGAGTATGGACCAAGCAATGATGAGGCGACTAGATTCTACTATTATAATGGAGAAAAAATTATAAATATAGGATATATATCAGGTTTTTATGGACCTATGCATCAGTACGGCGAGGGCATGGTCGGAGATATGAAGATAGAGGGAATGGGAAAGGTAATTACCAAAACTAGAGGAGAAATATTACATACTTGGTTTTATGAAGATGAATATGGACTTTCAAAGCACCACTATCTTCTTAATAAGAAAAAAACTCTTTATGAAATGGACGCAAAGGTTACAGTTCTTCAAGAAATAGAGCTTCAGAAATCTCCAGAAGACGAAACTAAAGTGCTAAAACTATTGCCAGATGAAGAGGTTATTATTTCTTACACGGATAACCATGAGTGGTGTATGATTCAGACAACAGATGGACAAGAGGGATGGTTTGCAGTAGATGGATTTGACACGATTAGAGAATTAAATCTTCCTGCAGCTGAGGTTTTCTCAGGACTTAACTATGCGGACTAATATTTCAAATAAAATGCAGACTCAGCTAGATTCTAAAACTTGAATCTAGCTGAGTCTTTTTTGATAATAAACTAATATTTATGTTACAGAAGAAATTTGCTCGTATTGATGAATAGATTCTTATTATTTTTAGCTATATTTTTTCAAATCGTAGATATCTGTAACATCAGTACCTGAGATGTTTTGCTGAGCATAGCTCCAAGCTCTGAATGTATCCATAGAGGTATACACAGGTATGTTTCTTTCTATAGCGGCACGTCTCATTAGAAAACCATCTCTGCTTGAGTCATCACCAAGAGTAGGAGCATTGACGATGAGGTCGATTTCTCCTGCTATAATCATGTCCATTACATCAGGCTGACCAGAGCCAAGCTTTTTAACTAGCTTAGCAGGGATACCTAACTCTCTTAGTATCTTACAGGTGCCTTCAGTAGCTAAATAATTAAACTGAGAAGGGCAGTCTTCTTTTTTTAACAGAAGCTTTTCCTCATCATTTAGTGTAAGAAGTAGAGTTGGATTTGGTTTTGATGGAGCATTTTTTGCTGCTATAAATCCTTTATAAAGAGCTTCAGCATAGGTTTTTCCTATTCCAAGAACCTCTCCTGTGGATTTCATTTCAGGTCCTAGAGAAATCTCCACATCTGGAAGCTTGTGAGTAGAAAAAACTGGAACTTTTACAGCTATAATTTGAGGTAATTTATATAACCCTTCGTCGTAGCCTAAATCTAAAAGTCTTTCACCCATCGATACACGTGTTGCAAGCTCGACAATAGGGACGTTACTAACCTTTGATATATATGGTACAGTTCTTGAAGCTCTAGGGTTTACTTCTATTACATAGAGCTGTTCTTCATAAGCTATATACTGGATGTTTATTAGGCCTTTGACATTTAAAGCAAGAGCTATTTTACGAGTCACCTCTGTGATTTGCTCTATTATATGAGAGCTCACATTTTGAGGTGGATAAACAGTCATGCTGTCTCCTGAGTGTATGCCAGCGCGCTCTATATGCTCCATTATACCTGGAAGCAGAACTGAATCTCCATCGCATATTGCATCGACCTCTAGCTCTTTTCCAACTATATACTGGTCAATCAGCACAGGATTTTTATCATCCTTTTTAAAGGCATTTGATAGATACTCTGTAAGCTCAGACTGAGCATAGCAGATTTTCATACCTTGACCTCCTAGCACGTAGCTAGGTCTTACTAGCAGAGGATATCCAAGCTCATTTGCAGTTTTTATTCCGTCATCTAGGTTAAATATTGCCTTTCCTTTAGGACGCTTGATATCAAGGCTTTCTAAAAATTCATCGAATTTTTCTCTGTCCTCTGAAAGATCTATTTGAGAAGCACTGGTTCCATATATAGGGATACCTTTTGAACTTATAAAATCCGCTAGCTTAATAGCAGTTTGTCCTCCAAATTGCAGGATTACTCCGTCAGGCTTTTCTTTATCTATGACGCTTAGTACATCCTCTTCGCTTAGAGGTTCGAAATACAGTTTATCAGCTATAGAAAAATCAGTACTTACTGTTTCAGGGTTACTGTTTATAATGATGGTTTCAATGCCCATTTTTCTAAGGACTTTCACACAGTGTACACAAGCATAGTCGAATTCTATACCTTGGCCTATACGTATAGGACCAGAGCCGAGAACTACTACTTTTTTATTGTCACTTACACTGACTTCATCGTAGCTTTCATAGCTAGAATAATAGTATGGGGAAATAGCTTCAAATTCTCCTGCGCAGGTATCAGCCATATGAAATACCGGCTTTACACCGAGCTTAATTCTTTTATCATATACAGATGAAACTGTTGAGCCTGTAAGCTTTGCTATGCCCATATCTGAAAAACCTTTTTTCTTTAGCATTCTCAGCATAGCTTCATCAATGTCTTCTAAGGATAAGCTCTCAAGCTGAGTTTCTAGAGCTATAAGGTTTTGGAGCTTTTTTAAAAACCACGGGTCAATGCCTGTAATCTGTGAAATCATATCCAGTTTATATTCTCTTCTGATAAGTTCAGCTAGTGCAAAAATACGCTCATCATCTGGATGAATTACAAGCTCTTTTAAAGCATCAATGGAATGGTTCATATAGCTTTTGTGCTTTAGATGATATTGACCTAGCTCAAGTGAGCGGATGCCCTTTAGAAATGCTGCCTCAAAATTACTGCCTATAGCCATAATTTCTCCAGTTGCCATCATCTTGGTGCCTAGACTGCGCTCGCCTTTAGCAAATTTTTCAAAAGGCCATTTTGGTATTTTCACAACTACATAATCTAGACTAGGTTCAAAGCAAGCATAGGTTACTCCAGTCACAGCATTTTTAATTTCATCCAGACTGTATCCAAGTGCTATTTTCGCAGCTACCTTTGCAATAGGATAGCCAGTGGCTTTAGAGGCAAGAGCAGATGAACGGCTCACTCTTGGATTTATTTCTATTACAGCATATTCAAAGCTGTCTGGGTTAAGGGCAAACTGGACATTACAGCCACCCTCTATGCCTATAGCTTCTATTATTTTAAGAGATGAGGTTCTAAGCATTTGGTAATCTTTATCTGAGAGGGTTTGGCTAGGAGCGACTACTATGCTATCTCCAGTGTGGATGCCTACAGGATCAAAGTTTTCCATATTACATACAGAAATTTTATTTCCGTTAGCATCTCTCATTACCTCGTACTCTATTTCTTTCCAGCCCTTTATACTTTTTTCTATAAGAACCTGACCTACAGGGCTGTAAGAAAGTCCTGATTTCATAATTAATCTTAGCTGGTCTTCAGTTTCAGCGATTCCTCCCCCAGTTCCGCCGAGCGTATATGCAGGTCTTACGATTACAGGATAGCCTATTTGACTAGCATAGGTGATACCAGCTTCTAGCTCTGTAAATATTTCTGACTGAATCATAGGCTCGCCTATGCGATTCATGAGCTCTTTAAAAAGATATCTGTCTTCGCCTTGCTTTATACCGTCGATGCTAGTTCCTATAATTTTTATGTTGTAGCTATCTAATATGCCTTGATCATGAAGCTCAAGTGCCATGTTCAGAGCTGTCTGTCCGCCCATTCCTGGAAGCAGACTGTCAGGTCTTTCTAATTCAATTATTTTCTTTACGTAATCTAAGGTGATAGGCTCAATATATATTTTATCTGCAGCTTCAGCGTCTGTCATTATGGTTGCAGGGTTTGAATTGATTAATACTACCTCTATTCCCTCTTCCTTTAAAGCTTGGCAGGCTTGAGTTCCAGAATAATCAAATTCTGCTGCTTGACCGATTACGATAGGGCCAGAGCCGATAACAAGTACTTTTTTAATGGATTTATTTATGGGCATAATTCTCCTCCTACTTTTACAATTTTAGCAAGCTCAATGAATTCATCAAAGAGATAGCTGCTCTCTACTGGACCGGGCGAAGCTTCTGGGTGAAACTGCACGGAAAAAACAGGTAGAGTTTTGTGTTTCATGCCTTCGACAGATTCATCATTAAGGCTGATATGTGTTATCTCAAAATCCTCAGGAAGCGTAGACACGTGATATCCATGATTTTGAGATGTAATATACACCTTGTTTTTTCTGATGTCCTTCACAGGATGGTTGCAGCCTCTATGGCCGAATTTTAGCTTTTCAGTACTTCCGCCCATCGCAAGAGCGATAAGCTGATGACCTAGACAGATACCAGCTACTGGTTTTTTGCCTATGATTTTTTTGACTTCATTAACTATTTCAGTTAAATCCTCAGGGTCACCAGGCCCATTTGTAAGAAAAACTAAATCACTGTTATCAGAAAGAAGAGTTTCTGCCTTAGTATCAGCAGGATAGAGTGTTATTTGACAGCCTCTTTTTCGAAGATTGGTAAGAATATTTCTTTTTACACCAAAATCCATTACTGAAATTGAAACAATATCCTTAGAGTCCATATCAGAAATAAGGGGAGGAAGAATCTCTTTTTCCTTTACAGATACCTCGTATACAGCGTAGGTATTGTCAAAGCTTTCAAAGTATTTCTGAATATCTTCAGCTGATAACTCTTCAGCAGTTATAATACCTTTCATAGTACCGCTATTTCTAAGAATTTTTGTAAGAGAGCGAGTGTCTATGCCATCGATTCCGATGATATTTTGTTGCTTCAAATATTTATCAAGCTCAATTTCAGCTCTGAAATTGCTTGAGTCATCACATCTTTCTCTTACGATAAATCCTCTTACCTTGGCTGTTTGGGACTCGTTGTCTTCGAGATTTATGCCGTAGTTGCCAATCAGAGGATAAGTCATAGTCACCATCTGCCCATAATAAGATGGATCCGTAAGTATTTCTTGGTAGCCTGTCATACCTGTGTTGAACACAACTTCGCCCACACAGGTGGCAATATGACCAAATGCTCTGCCTTCAAATACCTGTCCATTTTCTAAAATTAACTTTGCTTTCATATTTACCTGGTTCTAAAAACGTACACAAATGTACTCAAATTAGATAATTCGTACTTATAATGCTTTCGCATTAGTTAAGCCTTGGTTGAGCCAGTTCAGATATATTTCTACTTCAAAATATATCTCTCCCACAACCGTATTTTTAAACTTTACATATTTCTTAGATGTATTTAACCCTCATTTATTGATGAAATATATGCTCTAGTTGCTTAGGGTACATATATTTGTGATTAAATAATCTTTTTCAACGGATTTAAACTGATTTTTTAACTAATTTTCTCTCTATCTAAAAGAATTTCTTTTACTTTTTTATATGGAGTGTATAAGTTTATTTCTTTATCAGTTTTTCTGTTTAATATGTTTTTACTAGCATTGATATCTGAATGGAGTTTTCCACATTTAGGACAGGTGAAAGTATCACCATTTCTAGTTCCAAAGCATCCGCATCTACTACATACTTTTGAGGTATATGCTGGATTTATATAGGTACACTTTATATTGTTTAAACTGCATTTATACTCTAGTCTTTTTCTTATATATCCTTTTATCCACCTTGAGAGTTTTCTTTTTACTGATTTTGGAAATCTATCATCCCAGCTTACAAAATCAAGCTGTTCCATTACTATCTCTTTTGGTTTTTCTTGCTCTAAAAGGTTATTTAAGCAGCAGTTTATATATGATTTTACATTTTCATCGTGTCTATGTTTTGCTTTGGAATATTTTTTCTTTCCTAAGTTGTTTTCTTTTATAAGCTTCGCTTTTTCATAATTGCCATTTTCTAAATGCATTAGATATTTTGCATATAGCCTGTTTCTATTGGAATTTACTTTTGTAAGCCTTTCGGTTTCTTTGCTTAAATACTGATTTAGATTCTCACCGTAAAGTTTTTCACTTGAGGTTGCAAATAAGTATTTATAGCCCTTATCTATTCCTATTATATTCTCATTTTGGTTAGTTTTGGTTTTAACTCTTAAAGGACAGTGAATCTGTATTTTCTCTGCTACTATTTTTACTTTCATTGTATGGTCATATCTATTTTTATCGCTAAGCTTTATAGATAATCTTTTGCCCTTAGTAGTTGAGGTTATATTTATTCCATCTGCGGTATATGAGTATAGTCCAGTGTCTATGCTAAAGGTTCTTCCTGTTTTAGCATATGGAATTTTTTCTTTATATCTTCTTGTATATCTTTTTATGAGATTATTTAGGTATTTATAGTTTAAGTTTTTATCTTCAAATATCTTTGGAGTTTTAAGTTCTTTATTAGTTAGTACCTTGAAATAGCAATTGTCAAATTTTAGTATGTAGTTTATATAATGCCTATCTTCATTTGAAAGGTTACTATTTCTATTTACTTGGTCTTTTACTTTCTTTTTCGTATTACTCCAATTTGTTTTTATATTTGAAAAGGCTTCCGATAGTGCTAACTTCCAATATCTAGCTGGCAATTTCCACTGCTCATAAAATTTTGTTTTTATCCATTCATCTCTTATTTTTCTATCTTTGCTTAGTAGTAGAATACTATTAATTCCACTGTATCTTGAATAAACATAGTTTTTGACGTTCTTATATTGATTTGCTATAAATAACAGTTCTTTTAGCATTTCTTCGTCTAATTCATATGAATATTGTTTTACAGTTTTTATAATAGTACTCATTTTTACACCCCCAATATTATATATATACCAGTTTCAAAGTATTGAAAACGCTATGTTAATATATATTTTTTTAAGGAAATGTAAAGCTATAAAGTTTAAAAATACGGCTTATTGCGAATTAAATATTTTTTTCATTTGCAACATTTTTAGAGTGTTCAGTAAAGCTCGTTAGTTCTTTACTAGCACCATTACGTGCATCTTATACTTTCATATAAGCACAGACTATATCACAATCCAAGTTTCTAGCTTGGACTCTCCCCATTTCCCCTCACTTGAAGGTACGAGCTGACGCTCTAGTCGTTGAAGGTTCTCCTGTTTGGAGCTTCCCTGCTGATTACCCATTATCATGTGCACTTAGGATTTAACCTTATGCCATCTAGTTAATTTTTTCTGCTTTAGCTACATTCACGCTTAGGTATATTTCATCCTTACGTTGTAGTTTAACTAGCTTTAGGGACTTCCAGCAATTAAAGGAGTTTTGGCGTTTATCTATTAAACGCACTCTACACTCTTTACGAATGTAGGGAGCTGTATATTTTTAACAAAATATATTTGTGTATATTTGTATACTTTTGCATATATTTTTGTTAACTGTTTGTTGCTCCTTGTTCTTTGTGTATTACTGCTTAGAAGTTTTGCAACAAAAAAGGAAGTACCTCACTTTTTTAGATGTGAGCCATACTTCCCTCAAGATATGCGTAGGCATAATTATCTCTTGTTTTTGCATACATACCTCTTTCTGGCCTCACAGGACCAATTTAAAGCGTAATAATTAAAAGTTATAATAATTGAATTGTTACGAAATGTCAACAATATATTTTCAATATAAGGACATCTCTTAACAAATTTTGATGAAACTGATATGATAGGAGTTAAGTTTATCACGATTTTACAGGGTGTTTATTAAGTTAGGAGAAAAACATGAAAAAAATTAATTTATTTATAGTTACTATGATTTTGATGGTTGCTTTAGCGCCTATAGGAGGAAATGCTTATGGCGCTACTCCAGTTAAAGCTTTAGTAACTGAGTCAAAGCTAGATATTGATGGTAAGTCCGTAGCTTTAAAAACCTATAATATAAGCGGACATAACTATGTCAAATTAATAGACATGGCATGGCTTTTAAATAAAAGTCCAAAGCAGTTTGATGTGGCATGGGACGCTGAGAAAAAAGCTGTAAAGATAATATCTTCAGCATCATATTCAGGAGCTAAACCACTAGCTGAAAGTACACCAGCAGGAGTCAAAGGAGAGCTAAGTAGCTTTGCTTTATACAAAGATAATAATAGAGTTAAGCTAACTGCCTATGTCATTGATGGGAGAACTTATTTCAAGCTAAGAGAGCTGTGTATGCTCATGGATATTTCGCTCGTATGGGATTCAGCAAATAAACTAGTAGTTATTAATTCTAAAAAATCATTTGTAGAGGAAACAGGTATGTCCCAGCTAAGTTTTTCTAGTGAGTATGGAGAATTTCAATCTGGTACAGTTGTAAATGCCACACTAGATTCATACAAGGACCAAGTTATATCACTGGTTAATAAAAAAAGAGCTAGCCTAGGCTTAGAAAAGCTAAGTAGCAGCACTAAATTAGAAGAAATAGCTCAGTTTAGAGCTCAGGATATGTTTGAGGACAATTATTTTGCCCATACTTCACCAACCTATGGAGATTTTTCATCAGTAGCTAAAGATTTAGGGTATACTGCAGTTTCTATGGGAGAAAACATAGCCAAAGGACAGAGTAGTCCTTCTGAGGTAGTAGACGACTGGATGAATTCTAGTGGTCATAGGGCCAACATACTTAGGGATAACTATGAGGATATAGGTATTGGAATAGTGGAGTACCAACCAGGAAGATTTATATGGGTACAGCTATTTTCTGAACCAAAATAAAAAATATCTAGTTGAAAGGACGAGCATAATTGAATAAAATCGTTAACCATATTCTCAGCTTTTTACAGCTAATAATACTAGCAATTGTTTTTTTGGTACAATATTTTTCAACTAGAAAAATGGGCATGATGAGACATGTAGTTTATACCAATCAGAAATGGGAAGCAAACTATCCTATTGCGACCTATGAACTAGGAGCCATTGCTGTTGTAGCAATAATAGCTCTGATAGTTGGTATTAAGCTATTTGTAAAATTAAAATCGGAAAATAAAGATGCAATTTGGATGAAAATATTTGCTCTTCAAATGGCAGTATCTATTATTTACATTGGATTTAGCTTGATTTATTCTACAGAGCAGATTCGCTCATATTACTATATAAATATAGGCTTATTACTGACGGTGTTTTTTCAGACAATGAAAAGCTGTATTTATTTAAAAACTTTCAAACAGCTATAATTATTTAATCTGCACTCAAAATAAAAAGGTCAGAGAGTTTACTCTCTGACCTTTACTTGTTACTAGTTATATCTTGCAGCAGCTTCTTCTGGTGTGATTTTTTGAACTGGATTTGTTTCATCCATTTGCCATGCAAACCATCCACCGTCGTATAATTTTACGTTAGTCCAACCATTTTCATAAGCCATTAGCCATGGAACACAAGCTCTCCAACCTGTACCACAATAAAATGCAATTTCATTTTCTTTAGTGATACCTTGCTCGCTCCACATCTGTACAGCTTTATCAAAATCAGCTATAGTTCCATCTTCGTTATAATAATCGAATTCGTCATGTCCCCAAAGAGCACCTTCTGGCTCTCCAGTTTTTTCTATATAGCTGTAGCCGCTAATTTTTCCAGTGAATTCATCTAGGCTTCTTATACTTACAAGTCTGAACTTATCGTTAGCTTTCATTGCTTCTCTAGCATCCTTTGGCATAGCTATAACATACTCAGGGTGAGCTGGAATTTGTACTCCAAATTCTTCTGTTGTAGCAGTTGGAAGTATATTGCCTTCTTCTGTTTCGTAACCTGCCTCAGTCCAAGCAGCAAGGCCACCATCTAGAACCTTAACGTTTTCAACACCCGCCCATAGCATTACAAAGGCAACTCTTTCAGTTCCTGAGTCTGGGCCATAAACTATAACAGTAGTATCCTTAGTAATTCCGTATTTTGACATTACAGCTGTTATTTCTTCAGCATTTCTAATATTCCAATATTCAGGTTCTTCTATTTCATCTGTGTTAAGGTGAATAGCACCTGGAAGATGAGCTTTTAAATAGTCTGGGCTATCTTTTTCTGTACCCCAGGCAGCTTCTAAAATTATGTAATTTTCAGATTCAGGCTGGTTTTTATCGATAACGCTTTTTACCCATTCTGGTGTAACATATACCTTAGTTTTATCAACTGAAGCTATAGTTTGCTCAGCTTCAGGAACTGCTTGTTCCTGAGTTCCTTGCTCAGCTGGTTTTGCAGAGCATCCAGTAGCTAAAGACATTACTAAAAGTCCGCTTAAAAATAAAGTAACTAACTTCTTTTTCATGATTTTATCTCCTTTTTTAGTATTCATTGTCGACGATAATATTACGTTATTTAACAATATAGGTCAAATTGAAAAATATTATAGAAACGGCAATATCTATTAAGTTTATCTATAGTAAAAAAATGTAATAAAACTGAGTTAGGCTATGTGAGTTGTCCTAATGGACACTATATATGTGATAGCTAATGAAATAATTGATAAAACAAAGCTTCCTATGCTCGGCTGTGAGCATGCATGGGTAGCCGCAGGAGCATTAATAGCAGCAATTCGAAATGAAAAAGCTATAAAAATAACAGATGAAGACATTAAAGAGGCATTAAATAGAACAAAAAAACAAGCTATAGGAGCTTATTGCGGCATGTCCAAAAGATACAGAAACTTCAAAAACAATGTTTGTAGTGTCAAAAGTCATAATGGATAACCATAGACATCCACATGGCTGTAGAGAAGAAAAATGCAGATACTATAATATATAGTTTATTCAATTTGAGTTAGTTTTTTTGACATTATAATTCCTCTTACTGTAACACTTAGCAAAACCAATCCCCCACCTAAAAGGCTAAAAAGCGTTGGGGATTCCTTTGCAAAGATAAATACCCATAGAGGATTGAGAAGAGGCTCAAGTACAGGAATGAGTACTGCGTCAATAGCAGTGACATTCGGTATAGCAAGCACATAGAGAAGGTAGGGTATGCCTAGCTGGAATACTCCAAGTATAAATAAAGGAAGTATACTTTCCATTCCTGGAGAGGATATAAAATAAAAAGGAATACCTACTATTGCAGTAATTACATTTCCTAGAAGAGTTATCTCTACTAGGGAATTTTCTTTTTGCTGCTGAAATAAAAGAATCATTCCGGCCATTACTATTCCACTTAGGATAGCTAATATATTGCCAAGAAGGTAGCTCATTTCTAGCTCATCAATAAAAAACATAATCATACCAAGTATTACAAAGATAATAGTTATACCATCAATTCTAGAAATCTTTTGCTTAAGAATAGCTCTAGAAAGAAGAGCCACCCATACAGGGGATGTAAATTGAAGTAATATGGCATTTGCAGATGTCGTAAGCTTGTTAGCAGATACAAACAATATAACTAACAAGGAATAGGAACAGGCACAAATTAACATAGACTTGTTTATTTTAAATTTGAATTTTTTTAGATACACCATCATTACTAGAGCAGCTATAGCGCTCCTAGAGCCTGCTATAGCCATAGGATTCCAGTTTATAAGCTTAATAAAAATACCACCTATACTCCAAAGCACAGAAGCTATAATCATATATTTTATTGCAGTATTTCGTTTAGTTTCCACTGTTATGTCTCCTTGAATTTAAATTGATTTAGCTTTTTAGTTTTACGAAAAATAATAACTATCCTCCCTGATTATAAAGCTTAAAATCAGCTTAAACAAGCTAATTTTCTCAACCTTAAATTAGGAATTCACCATATGATAATCTAATTCCATTGACAACTATTATCAAGAATGTTAAAATTTATTTAAACGATAATTGTTATCAATAATAAATAATTTTCGTTTATTGATGTTAATATTAACTTTACATAATGAGACATTTTTGAAAGGAGCTTATCAATGAAAAAAATAAAAGTTATCTACTGGTCAGGCACTGGAAATACAGAAATGATGGCAAAGGCTGTAGCAGATGGAGCAAGCTCAGGAGGCTCAGTAGTTGAACTGATTGATGTAAGTAAAGCATCAGTAGACACAGTAGCTCAGGCTGATGCAGTAGCGCTTGGATGCTCAGCTATGGGCGCAGAGGTATTAGAAGAGGGCGAAATGGAACCTTTCATTGAATCTATAAAAGGCGTTGTAAGTGGAAAGCCTATAGTTTTATTTGGCTCTTATGGCTGGGGAGACGGAGAATGGATGAGAGACTGGGAAGCTCGCATGAATTCTTGTGGAGCAAACCTACTTGCTGATGGACTAATCATAAACGAAACTCCAGATGCTGATGCACTTGAGCAGTGTAAAGATCTTGGAAAACTATTGAGATAGGACTGGATTAGGCTATGCAGACAATTACTAGACCAGATATAGTTCTGATTAAAGAAGCATTAAATGTCTACGGTGATTTAGAATATTTAATGTACAAAATATGCTATCATGCCGCTCCTACACTATTCAGCTCCAAACCATCCTCACTGATTTGTCTGAATAATAATGGAAAGCTCAAACTAAAAGATATATGGGATAAATATAAAGAAACGCTAAAAAATCTGATTTCACTCGAGTTTTTTGAAGTAAAGTCAAATAAAGACTGTGTTTCTATACTTATTTATAAACGTGAGCAATTAGAAAATATTTTATTTAATAATGATGTTAAATCCTATCTTTTAAGCTGTGGGTATGACAATTATGCTTCGGTAGAAGAAGGACTAAGCCTTTTGAGAGAAAGGAATCGAAATAATTGTCCTGATGAGATAGGAATATTTTTAGGATATCCCTTATCAGATGTCATAGCTTTTGCTTCAAGAGATACAATAAAATGCTGCGCTGTGGGGTACTGGAGAGTTTACTCTAATGAAAAACAGGCTCTGAGCTTGTTCGAGGAATATGATAACGCTAGAAAATGGGTTATCGAAACTCTAGTAAAGGGCTATATGCCTACCCAGCTGCTATTAGCTTCGTAGATTATAGCTTTAAGATAATTGCACTTGCATCAAACTTTTCATTACTAGGACTTAGTAGGAAGCTTTGATTGCAAGTGCAGTTTTTTGCAAAAAAATATTATAGATTATTGACTAGAATAAATTTTGTGATATAATTTAGGAAAACGTTTAACCAAAAGAACTTATACGGATGTGATTTATGAAGGTTACAATTAAAGAGATTGCTAATGCCGCAGGGGTTTCTATTGCTACAGTTTCAAAGGTGGTAAATGGAAAAGACCATAATATTACTCCAGCGACAAGACAGAGAGTTTTAGAAACTATAAATGAATTAAATTACGTGCCAAATAGAATAGCCTCATCTATGATTACAAAAAACACCTATACAATAGGACTTGTAATTCCAGATATAACAAATCCTTTTTTCCCTGAGGTAGCAAGAGGAGTAGAGGATTACGCAAACCAAGCAGGCTATCATGTGGTTTTATGTAACTCAGATAACAACTTAAAAAAAGAATCAACCTATATATACATGCTCCAAGAAAAAATGGTAGATGGCATTATTATCACCTCTTCGACCTCTAGTGTTAGAGAGGAATCGGCAAGAAACTATATGAAGATTGGAATACCAATAATCACAGTTGATAGAGATATGAAGGATTTTAAAACACAGGGTAAAATTTTAGTAGATAATACTAAGGGAGCTTTTGAAGCAGTGTCCTATATGATTGAAAAAGGATATAAAAAAATTCTTCACTTGTCTGGTTCTATGAACTCAACTCCATCGATTCAACGTTTTGAGGGATATAAAAATGCTCTTAAGTATCATAATATAGATTTTGATCCAGATTTATATCTTGAAGGAACCTATGATGTAGAATGGGGATATGAGGGTATAAAAAAAATAATGGACAAAAAAATTGATTTTGACAGCGTGTTTTGTGGTAACGATTTAATAGCGATAGGTGCAATGAAAGCAATAAAAGAACTAGGACTTAGAATCCCAGAAGATATCGGGATTATGGGATTTGACAATATATATATAGCTAGCGTGGTAACACCTAGCTTATCGACTGTGAATCAACCCAACTACAAGATGGGATATAAAGCAGCTGAGCTACTTATTAATTTTATTAAAAATCCATCAAAACCTGATGATGAAGTAGTACTAGAAACGGAATTAATTATAAGAGAATCGACTCTATGATTCTCTTTGTCTACAATAGTTAAACGTTTAACTTGCTTTGAGCTAAAGGAAAACGCTTCGAATAACTTGTGAGGAGAAATTTTGTATGAAAAAAATATTGGTAATAGGTAGCCTAAACATGGATCAAGTGACAAAGGTCAATCATACTCCAAAAGTAGGCGAAACTGTAGTAGGAAATGGACTGGAGCTTATTGCAGGAGGAAAAGGAGCAAATCAAGCTGTAGCTATGGGTAAGCTAGGCGCTGATGTCACTATGATTGGAATGGTGGGAACAGATGATTTTGCAAGCCAGCTTCTAGATAACCTAAAGCAAATGGGCGTTACGGATAAAGTGATGAAAACTGACAAAGCACCTACTGGGACAGCCCTTATTATGGTAAATGAGTCAGCAGACAATTCAATAGTGGTAATAGCAGGAGCAAATGGTCTACTAAAACCAGATATGATTAAGCCATCTTGGTTTGATGATATAGATATTGTAGTGCTTCAGCTAGAGATACCACTTGATACTGTAGCTGAAATAATAAAGCAAGCTAAAGCAAGAAATATATACACTGTACTTAACCCGTCTCCAGCTACTCATTTAGATGAAGACTTGCTAAAAAATGTAGATTTGCTAGTTGTAAATGAAACAGAGTTTGAATCTCTTTCAGGTATAGCATTTGAAGCTGAAGAATCACTTGATAAGGGCTATGATAAGCTAAAAGTTAAAGAGGTAGTGGTTACTCTTGGAACTAAAGGTTCCTGGTATTATGATAAAGCTTCGAAATACTATGTGCCAGCTCTTAAGGTTGATGCAATAGACACCACAGCGGCAGGTGACAGCTATATGGGAGCTCTTGTATGCGAGATATCAAAGGGAATTCCTATAAGTCAAGCTATGGAATTTGCAACAAAGGTTGCAGCCTATACAGTTACAAAATTAGGGGCACAAAGCTCACTGCCTACACTAGAGGATTTAAAGGAAAGGGGTCTAATATGATAAGAGGTAGATTACTAAATTCAGAAATAATTTCTATACTGGCAGCTATGGGACATACAGATCAATTAGTTATTGCAGATGCGGGACTTCCTATTCCAGCTGCTGTAAAGAGAATAGATTTGGCACTAGAAAAAGGATTACCTTCTTTTGATGCTACTCTAGCACTTATAGCTTCGAATATGGTGATGGAAAAAGTGATTTTGGCTGAGGAAATAAAAGAGAATAACCCTGAAATGCTTAAAAAAATAAAAGAAATTCTAAGTGATAAAAAAATAGAGATAGAGTTTGTGTCACATGAGTATTTTAAAAAGCTCAGCTCTAGCAGTAAAGCAATAGTAAGAACAGGAGAATGTACTCCTTATGCAAACATTATCCTGCAATCTGGAGTGAATTTTGAAGGTGAATAACATGAGAGAAGTAATACTGAGAATGGAAAATATAACAAAGGAATTTCCTGGGGTAAAGGCTTTGGATAATGTAAATCTAAATGTCTACAAAGGAAAGGTTATGGCACTTCTGGGTGAAAACGGAGCAGGAAAATCTACTCTTATGAAGATTTTATCAGGAGTCTATAAAAAAACTTCAGGAGAGCTTTATTATAATAATGCTCCATTAGAAGTAGCAAACCCAAAGGATGCCATGCAAAAAGGTATAGCGATAATTCACCAAGAGCTTAACTTGATAGAGGAAATGTCTGTTGCAGAAAATATATTTATGGGAAGATATCCATCAAGTGGAGGCAGAATATCATGGAAGAATCTTCATGATGAATCCAAAAAACTCTTAGAAAAGCTAGGTATGGAGATAAATCCAAAGACAAAAGTTGGTTCACTTAGCATAGGACAAAAGCAGATGGTTGAAATAGCTAAAGCTCTATCTTTTGATGCTCAAATAATAATTATGGACGAGCCAACAGATGCACTTACGGATTCTGAGGCTGAGAGTTTGTTCAAAGTTATAAAAGAACTGGTTAGTGAAGGTAAGAGCGTAGTTTATATTTCACATCGTCTTCCTGAGATATTTCAGATTTGTGATGATATTACTATTTTGAGAGATGGACAGTTTATAGATGAGATGCCAGTATCTGAGATGGATGAAACTATCCTCATTGAAAAAATGGTAGGAAGAAAGCTAGAAGAACAATATCCATATATAGCTCCACTGAGCGATGAAACTTTGATGGAAGTTAAAAATATTAAAAATGAATTTGTATCTGATATTAGCTTTGTGCTTAAGAAAGGTGAAATATTAGGTGTTGCAGGCCTTATGGGGGCAGGCAGAACCGAGCTTGCAAAATCCATATATGGAAGCATCAAATGTGAAATAAAAGATATTATGCTAGATGGTGTAAAGTTTGAAGCCAAAAACGAAAAACAAGCACTAAGCCAAGGCATAGTGTATGTTTCTGAGGATAGAAAAAAAGAAGGGCTAGTTTTAGGCATGTCAGTTGCAAAGAATGTCACTATTTCATCTCTAGGACGCTTTTCAAAAGGTCAGCTGATAAACAAAAAGCAAGAAAAAGAAAGTGTTCTTCACTATAAGGATGCTATGAGAATAAAAACTCCATCCTTAGACCAGAGCGTAAAGCTACTCAGCGGAGGAAACCAGCAGAAAGTATCTATTGCGAAATCTCTATCAACTCAGCCAAAGATACTTATTATGGATGAGCCTACTAGAGGAGTAGATGTAGGAGCAAAAAAAGAAATTTATGAACTCATGAATGAATTTAAAAGAAATGGACTGGGAATCCTTATGATTTCTTCTGAGATACCTGAGCTACTGGGTGTGTGCGATAGAATTATGGTCATGAGCGAAGGTAAAATTGCTGGGGTACTCAGCAGAGACAAAGCTAACTCTAATGAAATTATGAGACTAGCTATAGGAGCAGGAGTGTGATTTATGAAAAAAATAGATATATCTAAGTTTCAGTCCTTGATTGGACTTATAGTGTTTTCAGTTATAGTAGCATTTATAAATAGCAGATTTATGACAACTTCGAATATACTCAACATTTTAAGGCAAACCTCAATTAATGCTGTTATTGCAACAGGTATGACATTTGTAATACTAACAGGAGGAATAGATTTATCCGTAGGCTCAATTTTAGGATTTTCTGGAGCAGTTGCAGCTATGATGCTAGCAAGTGGAGTGGATTCCATTATAGCAATACCTGTAGCTTTGATAGTTGGATTAGTGGTTGGGGCTTTAAATGGAGTGCTTATATCCAAAGGAAAGCTACAACCATTTATAGTAACCCTTGCAACCATGACCATGTTACGTGGAGCTACATTGGTTTTTACTGATGGAAAGCCAATAGGCACAGGCTTTGAAGCAAATTCCAAGCTATTTGCTTGGTTTGGAAATGGGTATGTGCTTGGCATACCAGTTCCTATAATAGTAATCATTGTAACTTTTTTAGTAGCTTTATTTGTTTTGACTCAGACGAAAATTGGAAGATACGTATATGCCCTAGGTGGTAATGAAGAAGCAACTAAGCTATCAGGAATAAGTACAGACAAAGTTAAGATATTTGTATATGCAATAAGTGGTATGATGGCAGCTCTTGCAGGAATCATAATAACATCAAGACTATCTTCGGCTCAGCCTACAGCAGGAAGCGGATATGAGCTAGATGCTATTGCAGCAGTAGTACTAGGTGGTACTTCATTAGCTGGAGGAACTGGAACTATTGTTGGAACAATGATAGGAGCACTTATTATAGGGGTCTTAAACAATGCGTTAAACTTAATGGATGTAAGCTCGTATTTCCAAATGCTTGCTAAAGGGTCCGTTATTTTACTCGCAGTGTTGTTAGATAGAAAAAACAAATAGTATATTTTAAGAGGAGGGTAACAATGAAAAAGTTAGTTTTATCATTTGTGTTACTGGCAGCTTTAGTTTTTAACCTTACAGCTTGCCAAAGTCAGCCTGCAGCAACAGAGGAACCAGCTGCAGAAGAAGCAGCAGGAGCAGCAAAAATTGGTTTGGTAGTATCTACTCTTAACAATCCTTTCTTTGTTTCATTAAAAGAAGGAGCAGAGCAAAAAGCTAAGGATATGGGTATGGAGCTTGTAGTGCTTGATTCTCAAAACGACCCAGCGCAAGAACTTGCTAACGTTGAAGATTTATTAACTCAAGGCGTTTCTCTTATCTTAATCAACCCGACAGACTCAGATGCTGTAGGAAATGCTATAATCGCAGCAAACAACAAAAATGTTCCAGTAGTTACACTTGACCGTGGAGCTAATCAAGGTGAAGTTGTATCACATATCGCTTCTGATAACGTAGCAGGTGGAGTTATGGCTGGAGAGCACATTGTTTCACTTCTTGGTGGAAAAGGTAAAGTAGTAGAATTAGAAGGAATCGCAGGAACCTCTGCAGCTAGAGATCGTGGACAAGGCTTTAACGATGCTATAGCGGGAACTGAAATCGAAGTAGTTGCTAAGCAAGTTGCTGATTTTGACAGAACTCAAGGTCTATCAGTTATGGAAAACATTCTTCAAGCTCAACCAGAAATAGATGCAGTTTTTGCTCACAATGATGAAATGGCATTAGGAGCTCAAAAAGCAATCGAAGCATCTGGAAGAGAGATAATAATTGTTGGATTTGATGCTACAGACGATGCTGTTGCAGCTGTTAAAGAAGGTAAAATGAGTGCTACAGTAGCTCAGCAGCCTTCATTAATCGGAGAGCTAGGCGTTGAAACTGCTAAGAAAATATTAGATGGTGAAAGCGTAGAAGACTTTGTTCCAGTTGACTTACAACTAGTAACAGAATAATTTATACCTTCTAATGCATTGTTAAGACACCCTAAATACAAAAAATGACAGGAAGCTATCCTGTCATTTTTTTGCGATTTATAAAATACTGTCTAAATCTTTTTCTATAAATATTCCTTTGAACTTATCTTGGCTATTTTTATTCTTTTCTATCAGCCTAGCTACTATATCCATTGCCTTTTTTACGCTTAGCTCTAATGAGGTTTCTTTTAAAAGTTCTCCTACCATTACAGCAGAAAATATATCGCCAGTTCCAGGAAATCTCACTGGAATATAGTCATAAGGCAGATAAAAGTAAGCTTTTGATTTGTCATCATAGCCACAAACGAAGTGATTGTTTGAATCTTTTTCAATAATACTTGTTATTACTACAGATTTTGAGCCTTGGGATACAAGCTTATCGATTAAAGCATTAATCTCAGATTTTGTTAAGCTGGGTTTATCTGTAAATAAACCTGCTATAAAAGCTGCTTCTGTGTAGTTTGGAATCAAAATATCAGCATAGCTAGAAAGCTCTTTCATATGAGTAACAGTTTCGTGAGTTATTCCATTGTAGAGCTTTCCATCGTCACCCATAATAGGATCAACTACAACAAGAAGATTTGGGTTGTTTTGCGACTTAATATAGCTAGTTATTATATCTACTTGCTTACTAGATAGAATAAATCCAGTAGATATACAGTCAAATTGAAACCCTAATTCATTCCAAACTTTAATGGTATTTTCCATATAAGAAGTAGTATCTAAAATTTCAAACTTTCCATAATCAAGAGTATTGGACACCAGTGCAGTAGGAAGATTATAAAGACTATAACCCATCTTAGACAATATAGGGAGCATAGCTGAAAGCGCTACCTTACCATAGCCTGGAAGGTCATTAATAAGTAGAATATTTTTGCTTTTCATCTTTTTCTCCTTTAGCTTATATGAAATTTTCTTATATTAACGACTCTATAGAAGGCTTTTCAAAATAAAGTGCTTCTCCATCATTTACATTTACGCAAGGAATTCCAACTAGCCCTTTAGCTTTTATCTCAGCAAATTCTTCTCTTGTATCTCTAAGCTTTAGAAAGGTTTTTAGATAGAACATATTTTCAGTGATATCAAGGTATATAAAATCTATATTATTTTCCTTTAAATAATCCTGCATAGGCTGACAATCTGGGCAATGCTTACTTCCAAATACAATAATTTTCTTCATGATTTCCTCCTGAATTTAGTATTTTTTCTATTATCACATAAATATTTCTCTTTAACAAGCAAGGTCTTAAAACCAAACAAGGAGAGTATGAGAGGATTATTTGTTTTAGTTTTGTAATTTATTACCAAATAATCTAAACTATACTTAAAGATATATGAATCCAAAGGGAGATAAATATGGGAAAAATATTTCTAACACCACCTAATAAAATATATGAAAATAGCTTTAAAATCTATGTAAATTCATACAAGGAAGCAAATGACAGTCACTATTTTGGAATATATGAAAAAGCACTTGAGGATTTTGATTTATATTTAAGCTCTTTAGATGAGGCGTCAAAGGGGATCAATATCGGAGACTGGGTTGCGACGTCTACATTTTGGCTAGTGGATGAGGATGAAGTAGTAGGAGTAGCTCGGGTGAGGCATGAGGAAGTTTTTGAAGCAGGTCACATAGGATATGATATCGCACCTAGATATAGAGGAAGAGGCTATGGCAAGCAAATTCTAAAGCTAGTACTTATGGAAGCGAGTAAGCGTGGGTTTGATGAAGTTTTTATAACTATAAGAGAAGATAACCTAGCATCCAAGCACATTGCAAAAGCCTGTGATGCTGTATGGATAGAGCAATTTTATGACGAAAAATCCATGGAAACAAGAGATAGATATAGTATATCAACTGCTAAGTACAGGAAAGTAAATATCTTTAATAAAAAGTCAATTATAACTGGATTGTTAACGATGGCTGTGCTTACTACCTCTGTATATGCATTAGATAAAAATGAAGCCTTTAAGGATTTGTTTGATAATAAAAGCCAGTATTTGGAGGAAAGCAGTACACATCCTCAGCGAAGTGCTCAGCTAAATGGTATAAAAGCCACCTTAGTTTCAATGGCTGGAGATGAAAAAAACGCCTATTTTGTAATTGATTTTGAAAATACAAATGGGAGAGCGTTTAAAGGAAATAATATAGCCTTTGAACAATTTCAAATAAAAATAAATAGACCTAAATTCGTTTGGTTTAATCAAAATATTGGAGTAGAAAACAGTGGAAGTGGTATGTCGTGGAGAGTTGTTAACAGTGAGAATGAGGATTTTGGAAAAAAACCTCGGTTGTTTGTAGTAATGTCAGAAAATGATAAAATTGCTGGTGAAACTGGAGAAATAGTAATCGAAAATATAATAGAAGAACTAAATCCAGTATCTTTAGATAATCTATCTAGAAGCAAGCTAGATTTATATAAGCTATATACTGAGAGCACTGCAAATTACAAGCAGACTATAGTCGATAACTCAGAGGAAATAAAATGGGCTAATGAAAATAAAGATGATATGTACCAGACAGAATATGCGAATAACATACCTAGCCATAAGCTTCAGCCACGAGGTTTAGATAGGCAAATGTTTGAGGATTTGGATGGAGTATTCATAGATAATATTGCCTTTGTAGATGGAAAGCTCCATATAGTGACAAGGTTTATTAATCAAAGACAATCCTTCGGTCCCACCTTATCACCAAAAGTACAGAGTAAGGACTCGAGTCAGACTGATATAAACCCTATCTACAACATTTTTGAAAGCGCTTCGAATCAGGATAGCTCTTATGGTTATTATGTATATGATATTTCTACACCAGAAGAGCTAAAACAGTATGATTTATCGGGATGGTATTCTAAAGAGCTAAACAAAACTCAAGGAGTATGGAAGATACCATTTGATGCAAATTATAAAGTTACAAACAAGAAAATTAAGCTTGATGAAAAAATTAAAATAGATGATGAATAATCTATAGTTGAATCTGTTTCTATTTCTCCTATATCTATTGAGCTTAATCTCAACGGTAAAAATCCTAATTATGGATATGTAAATTTAAAGGTTTTTGACAAGTCAGGAAGCGAGATTATTTTAAATGGCGGATCAAATATGTCTAGCAAAACAAAAGCTACCTATGTGTGGACGTTTATGGAGCCAGTGGATATAAACGCTATAAATAAAATCGTAATAGAAGGTAATGAGATAATACTAAAAAATTAATTCTCTCAATTAGGGTGTAGAGTGTTAAATTTTTTGAATCTAAAATTCTACTGCAAAAAAATTAAAGGGTGGCTATGTAGCTGCCCTTTAATAATTATGGTTAATCAATATCATTTAAATTTCAAAGTTTTCTGTCGTAATTTGCAATCTTTTATTTCATTAATAGGTTTATTTTTTCTTATGAGAATAAATTTTCATAGCATCTCTCATAAAAAGTGCAAGACCTTCTCCAAATTTATCGATATTTTTTGTGAACCTCTCATCAGCTACATACATTTCGCCTAGTCCTTCGAAAGCCTCTAGTGAGTATGAGCTCATATCATTGAGAAAATAAAACCACTGCTCTATAGCAGCTTGGGCTTCGTTTGACTCTGGAGGAAGCTGTCTTAGAGATGCTAGATTTCTATATATAGCGTTCATTTTCTCGCCAAGCTCTGCTTCCTTACCTTTAATTTTGGCTTTTGAGTCGTCAACTGCTTTATCGCCCCATTTTTCCCTAGCTTCCTTTTCGTACAAATCGCCTTGAGAAAAATCAAAGCCCTCGAATTTTTCTTTATCTGTCATTGCTATCTCTCCTTTTTGATACCTAATAGTTTTATCAATTGTTTCTACTAGCTTACTTATATGAGCTTGTTTATCAAGCAACATTTTTTTGTGAGTAAGCAAGGCTTCTTCCTTATTAAAACTAGGATCTGAAATAATATTTTTTATTTCTTTAAGGGAAAAACCTAATTCTTTAAAAAACAATATCTGCTGGAGGCAGTCGATATCTTTATCAGAATATATTCTGTAGCCGGCTTCAGTTTTTTCGGGACATAAAAGTCCTATACTGTCATAATGATGAAGTGTGCGCACACTTATACCTACAAGCTCAGACAATTCTTTTATTTTAAGCACTATATCGCCTCCTTGATTTCACTATAAAGGATAACGTAAGGTGAGAGTCAAGTATATTTATTATAAAATTAAAAGGCTATTGTGATGCCTCCTTCATTCGTGTAAAGACTGCTAAGCCCAGCCATAGGGACTATAAATACTTTTTTGAAAGGGTAGCGTGATTCTATTTCTTTCTTTAGATATTCTGCTTTTTCACTGGAATAACAATGTGATATTCCCAGAATTTTATCTTCAAAATTGTCGCCCATTTCTCCGATTAATTCTACAAGTCTACGAAGAGATTTTTTCTCACTTCTCACATTTTCGATGAGCTCAACTTCGCCTTCAGGACTAGAGCATAGTATAGGACGGATATTTAGGACATTTGCAATCATACCTTTTAGCTTAGATACCCTGCCATTTTTTATCATAGTATCAAGACTTCCTAGCTGGAATATATATTTCATGTTTTCGATATAATGTTCAGTTTTTTCTACTATATCTGATTCTGTAAGCTTCATATCGATAAGCTCTTTTAGCTTAACGGCTATCATAGTTTCTTTCACTGACGAGCCTTTTGAGTTAAAAATATGAACAAAGCTGTTTTCAGTTTCTTCTTGGAATAATTCTTTTGCTTTCATTGCAGAATTGTAAGTCCCACTTAGAGCGGCTGTCATAGTTACTACAAATACAGATTTAGCTTCACCAAAGGCATGCATAAAATCCTGAGGGGAAGGGCAAGCAGATTGAGCTGCTTTATCGTGAGCTTTTATAGCTCTCATCATTTCATCAAGGTTTAGGGTTTCGTCGTCCCTAAAATTTTTTTCTCCTACTCTTATGGTAAGCGGAACTAAAGTGACATCGAGCTCTTTTTTTAGCTCAGCGGTTAAATCACAACTACTATCTGCAACTATTTTCATTTTTACCTCACTTAATATTATTATGGTTACCTAGACTAGGACTATTTTCTTAGTCTATAATAGAAATTTTACATAATATAGTATCGACTGGTCAAGCTATTTATTTAGATAGATATGCGAAATTCTTTGAATTCATCATTAGACCATGTATAATATAATATAGTGATTTGAAAAAAGAAAGAGGTGTGAATTATGCAAAGAGAAATGAGAAGAAGTGATAGACAGCTAGCTATAGAGGAAGCGAAAGAAATTTTGACAAAAGCTGAATATGGAAGCCTTGCTACCATAGGGGAAGATGGATATCCATATGTAGTACCAGTAAGCTATGCTTTTGAGGACTCGAGCATCTATATTCATGGGGCTACCGAGGGACATAAATTAGATAATATAAATTTTTCTTCAAAAGTTTCATTTTGCGTAGTTGGAGATACGAATGTACTGCCTTCAAAATTTTCAACTGAATATGAGAGCGTAATCGTATTTGGAAGAGCTAGCATAATTGAGCAAGAGGAAAAGTTACATGCTCTTGAGTGCCTGATAAAAAAATATTCACCTGATTTTATGGATTCAGGGATGAAATATATAGCCAATGATAAGCATAAGACAACTGTAGTAAAAATAGATATAGAAAAAATTACTGGAAAAGCTAGAAGGTAGATGAAAATGAGCAATAAGGAAGAGAGATATAAAATTGGTTTTTTTGATTCTGGGATAGGTGGACTTACGGTGCTTCACAAAGCTCTTGAAATGATGCCTCTTGAAGACTATATATATTATGCGGATACTGAAAATCAACCCTATGGAATTAAAACTAAAGCTGAGGTAAGAGAGTTTGTTTTTAAAGCGATGGATTTTATAGTAAGCAAGAATGTCAAGGCTATAGTAGTGGCTTGCAATACGGCTACTAGTGTAGCAATAGAAGATTTAAGAAAAAAGTATGATATTCCTATAATAGGTATGGAGCCTGCAGTAAAACCAGCAGTCAGGTATACTGATATAGAAAACAAAAAGGTGCTGGTTACAGCTACTAAGCTTACTTTAAAGGAAGAAAAGCTGCATAATCTCATAAGTGCTTTAGATAGCGAAAGTATAGTGGATTTACTGGAGCTTCAAGAATTGGTTCAGTTTGCGGAAAGACTTGATTTTGATGAGACAAGAATAACTAAATATCTTGAGAATCAGTTTAAGGAGATTGATTTAAAGGATTACCAGACATTGGTTTTAGGGTGCACACACTTTATATTTTTTAAGGATATGATACAAAAGCTTGTGACTAAAGAAATAAGTATAATAGATGGTAACGAAGGGACAATAAGGCATCTTCAAAACATTCTTAGAACTAAAAAAAGCCTCAATCAAGGCAGTGGCAAGGTTGAATTTTACAATTCAGGAGTTATTGCTAAAGAAGGCAAGGATTTAGAAAGATACCAAATATTATTTAGAAGACTAAAGGAGATAAACATTTGAAAGGGGATATAAGATTGAAGGACTATAACAAAATGGCACTAGAGCTACATGAGCAAAATAAAGGGAAGATAAGTATAGCAAGCAAGGTGAAGCTTGAATCTAGGGATGATTTAAGCATAGCTTATACTCCTGGAGTTGCTGAACCATGCAGAAAAATAAATCAAAACAAATCAGATGTTTACAAATATACATCAAAGGGCAATCTTGTAGCAGTTGTTACTGATGGAACAGCAGTGCTTGGTCTTGGAGATATCGGGCCTGAGGCAGGGCTACCTGTTATGGAAGGCAAGGCAATACTATTCAAAGCCTTTGCAGATGTAGATGCTTTTCCTATTTGCCTCAGCTCTACAGACACTGAGGAGATAATTAAAGCAGTTAAAATGATAGCTCCTACATTTGGAGGAATAAATCTTGAAGATATTTCTGCACCTAGATGTATAGAAATAGAGGAAAGACTAAGAAAAGAACTAGATATACCAGTATTTCATGATGACCAGCATGGAACGGCTATCGTAGTTTGCGCAGGTCTAATCAATGCTCTAAAGCTAGTAAATAAATCAATGAGCGAGCTAAAAATAGCAGTAAATGGAGCAGGAGCGGCAGGAAGTGCTATAGTTAAGATGCTACTTGGCTTAGGAGCTACAAATATAATAATTTGTGATACAAAAGGAATATTACATAAAAATGTGGATACAAGAGGAAACTTCTTAAAAGAGGAGCTATGCAAGATAACTAACCCTCATCAGATTACAGGGACTTTAGAAGATGCAATGAAGGATGCTGATGTATTTATAGGAGTATCTGCGGCAGATATGGTAAATGAACCTATGGTTAAATCTATGGCAAAGGATTCGATTATATTTGCAATGGCAAATCCAGTCCCAGAAATTATGCCTGATATTGCGATATCAGCAGGAGCTAAAGTAGTAGGAACTGGCCGCTCAGATTTTGCTAATCAAATTAATAATGTACTTGCATTTCCAGGAATTTTTAGAGGGGCTCTAGACGTGAGAGCAAGTGATATTAATGAAGATATGAAAATAGCAGCAGCCTATGCCATAGCTAATATAATACCTGAAGATAAGATAAGTCCTGAGTATGTAATTCCGGACGCTCTTGATAAAGAGGTAGCAAAACAGGTAGCAAAAGCTGTAGCAGAGGCTGCAATAAAAACTGGTGTAGCTAGAATCTAGCTAAGTATAAGTGATGATTTTATAAGAGATTTTCTAACTGAATATGCAATAGAAGAACCCAAAGCGATTTTGATTATATCGGCAAGTATGAATGGGGTAACTCCTCCTAGTAAACCTTGGATTAAAGAAAGCTTAGCAACTAACATAAGCTGAATTACGCCAAAGGTATAGATAACGAGAAGCCCTGCTACCATACTAAAAAGTATAGTCAGATACTCAGCCTTTGGGTTTTGTTGTTTTGATGCAAAGATTTCAATTAACCATCCTATGACAAAGGCACTCGCCATGAAACCGAATATGTATCCGCCTGTAGGTCCAAGCAGTACAGAAAAACCAGCTTTGCCACCTGCAAATACAGGAAGTCCAACAGCACCTAAAAGCGTATAAACAGCTTGCGAATAAAATCCAAGTCTTTTCCCTAGAACAGCACTAGACATAGTAACTGCAAGAAGCTGTAGAGTTATAGGGACTGGAGTAAAAGGAAGCGGAATAGATACAATAGATAGTATGCAAGTGATTGCTGCAAATAACGATACCAACACTAATTCTCTGACATTTTTCATAGTAGTCTCCTTTAAGCAATAAAAATTTAATAAATATAATAGCATCTAAATAATTCTGCTTTAATTATAAGAGATTACTAGCATATAGTCAACCTATAAAATAAATAGGTTTACAATTAAATTAAGAAGTAATACTTTATATAAAAGTATTGTGATTTAAAAATAGTATTCATTAAAAAAACTCTCAAAATAGATAAGTAATTTAGATTACAATATCAATTTTGAGAGTTTATTTTAAAATATCATTTATTCTATTTTTCTTCTAGCTTTGAAATATTTTTTAGTGTATAGAAAGGTCCTAGCTTCTTAATTTCTACAACTAGTCTTCCTTGCCTTGATAAATTCTCAAGCTCAGTTCCAGTTCCCTCAGGCACATAAAATCTATTTAAGCCTATGCTCAGTCTTGCCTTCTTAGCATATTCATCTATATAGAAAAGCTTTGCTTTAATATAATTTGAACCACTAGGTCTATCAGGGACTAGAGATATGGCCTTAAGAGGGTTAGAATCTTCTTCATATAATAGATATCCAGCATCGTCGTGTATTTTATAATAGATATTTCCAGATTCATTTACCTTTTCATACATGGATTCGTCAACTAAATCCATATCGAGATTTTCAATTTCATATTGCAAATTTACATAATCTCCTCTAAACAAATCAACTGGGTCGTAAGGAACAGTTTCAAGATATAAGGATTTTCCATAAGTTTCAGCAACTAGATGAATAGAGCCAAATCCTATTAATATCAAAAACAAAAGTCCAAGAGCAAGGAGTTTCTTTTTATCTAAATTTTTAATAATCATCTTTAGATACCCCCTCTCTGCGCTGCTTTTCAAACCAGAAGCCAAAAGCTCCTAAGATTAAACCAGCCACTATAAAAACGAGGGACTTAGATGCAAATTTTAAAGTTAGGTCAAAATAATATCTAAGAATAATACTGCATATTAGTAGGATAGAGTAAATTTTGCCTTTTTTGAGCCAATATAACAAAAGTAAACTGTAGAAAAATGCAAAGCCTAGAGCTATCATTTCATCGTTTGGCTTTAGAAGATAATAGGTCGAATCTATAGTTAAAAATATTCCAGAAACTAAAATTACAAGTACTCCTACCAAATTTATTACAGCTACAGCATATGGTTTGATATCTTTAAGATATACCATGACTAAGCCTAATATAAAGAAGCTTGCAAATATTAAATGCTCATCTACTTCTAAGACTATGTTTAGCTTCATCAAGAAGCCAAGCGCTGATATAACAAAAGCTAAGCTAGATAGGAAATTTTCGCCATGAGCATAATTAAGTTTGTGGTATAAAGCGAAATATATACCAAAGAGTAAAATCAAAGCAAAAATAGGCATATCATAGGTTACTAAAAATGAAAATATAAGCATTTGAGATGCAACTAGTATAACCAAATCTTTGTAGACTATAGCTATAGGAAGTATAGCAAGTCCCCAAATTAGAAGCTCAGCTGTACTTTGGAAGGTTAAGTTGAATATCTGCTGAATTAAAAATATTCCTCCTCCAAATATAAGAACAGTCAAATATAGTAAGCTTCTGGAGGTTTTAGGATAGCTCTCTTCAGTTGCAAGTGAAGCAAAGCTAGATAAAGCTAGAAAAATTAGTACTAAAATAAATTTAAACCATGCAGTTAAATCTTCCCAGTTACTAGCGATAAACGTTAAAATACCTAATCCAATCAGCACTGAGGCTATACTTAAGATAACTCTAGTAAAGCTATAGGGTGAATGAGCTTCATACATATCTAGAGAGCTTTGAACCTGAGCTTCAGTTAGTATTTGCTTATTATTCAAATATTTAAGCTCAGATGATAAAAAATTGTAGTGGGATTTTGATAGCTTGCGTTTTTCAGTGTCCATAGTTTCACCTTCTTCCTCATTAAAATGATACCTCGTTTAGGAGAATTTGAAACCTATTAAACTGAAATTTGATTTAAATCTTAGAAAGCACTACTCCGGTTCTATCCACATTTAGTAATTCTACTCTAAATAAAGGATCGATAGCCTTTAACTTTTCTTCTATTACAAGCTTTTTATCCTCGCAATCATCTAAAAATACTCCCATTAGTGTAGAGCCTGAACCGCTCATGAATTCTCCGATTGCACCATTTTCTTTGAAAAGCTCAAATACATAAGAAGCATCCTTTAAAAGAGGGAGGCGATAAGGCTGATGAATCCTGTCACCAAAAGCAGTTCTAAGCAGATGATAATCCTTTAAGTTAAAGGCATTAATCATCATAGAAGCTCTAGACACATTCTGGATGCAATCTGCTCTTGTGTAGTTTTTAGGGAGGACTTCTCTGCTTTGCTTGGTTTCTGTTTTGTAAGGAGGAATAACAGCCATAAATTTCACTCTGTCTTCTATAGGAACATGAGTAGTGTAGGGCTTTCCTTCATCCATTACAGAAATAGTCATACCACCTAGAAAGCAAGGAACTACATTATCTGGATGTCCCTCTATTACCCAAGCTTTATAAGCTAGTAAATCCTTGTCAAAGTCTTTTCCCATAAGAGCATAGGCAAGAGTTAGTCCAGCTACTATAGCAGCGGAACTGCTACCGAGTCCTCTTACCATTGGTATATTACATTTTCTAGCTATAACCTTTACATTTGGAATAGGAAAATCATGCTCCTTAAATACATCCATCATGCTTGTATAAATGAAGTTTTCTTTTTCAGGAACTTCCTCTTCCTCGCATTCCCATATAAAATGAAGGGGTTTATCTGATTCATAAACCTCTACTTCATTGTATAAATCTAGAGCTATCCCTATACAGTCAAAGCCTGGTCCCATATTTGCACTTGTTGCAGGTACTTTTACTTTAAACATTACTTATTCCCCCTTAAAATATAATCCTCGATGACATTGTAATCAGATTTTAAGGTGGCGTATTCATAAGGGTTGTCTAGTATGATATCACTGTCCTTTAGACCATTTCCAGTTAGTACGCAGACTACTTTTGAGCCTTGGTTTACACGGCCCTCTTCCTTAGCCTTAATAAGACCAGCTAGAGATATGCATGAAGCTGGCTCAGCAAATATTCCTTCTGATGTAGAAAGTAAAAACTGAGCTTTTAAAATATCTTCATCCTTAATTCTATCTATATTTCCGTTTGACTCTTTTATAGCGTCAAGAGCCCTATCTTTGCTAGCTGGATTGCCTATTCTTATAGCTGTAGCAACAGTTTCTGGATTTGAAACTGGATGGCCAAGCACTAGTGGAGCACTGTTATATGCTTGAAAGCCCATAAGCTGAGGAAGGCTCGAAATTTTTCCAGCTTTATGATACTCATTAAAGCCTTTCCAGTAAGCTGTGATATTACCTGCATTTCCAACTGGAATAAATAAATAATCTGGAGCTGATTTTAAATCATCGCAGAGTTCAAAGGCAGCTGTTTTTTGACCCTCTATACGATGAGGATTAAGTGAATTTACCATAGTTATAGGATGCTTGCTTGAAATTTCCTTAACCATATCTAGCGCAACATCAAAATTTCCATCTATTGCAAGTATAGTAGCGCCGTAGGCTACAGCCTGAGCTAGCTTGCCTTTAGCTATTTTTCCATCTGGAATAATGACGTAGGATCTAAGGCCTGCTCTAGCAGCATAGGCTGCAGCTGATGCAGATGTGTTTCCAGTTGAAGCACAAATTACAGCCTTGCTATTGTCTTCGACAGCTTTTGTAACTGCACTTGTCATACCACGGTCTTTAAAGGAGCCCGTAGGATTAAGTCCTTCGAATTTAAAATAAAGCTCTATATCTATACCTAGAAGGGTTTCTAGATTATTTGCTCGAATCAGTGGCGTCCTGCCTTCATTTAAAGTCACAGGAACAGTTTCTTTATTAAAATTAAAAAATTCTCTGTAGTTATCAATTAAGCCCTTATACATTGTGATATCCCCCTTGATAATATTTCTTAGTTATAATTTTAGTATTTTACTGGCAAAATGTATTTATATGAAATACAATAGTAAGCTAGAAAAATACTAATGGGAATATTATAACATAAACAGGAGATGTGTCTAGACAAAAAAATAAACAAGCCATAAGACTTGTTTAAAGTAGGTCTCTTAGGGCTTGTTCATTTAGTATGAGTATTTTTTTGTTTCCGATGAAATCTATATAGCCTAACTCTTTAAATAGCTTGAGCTTTCTAGTCATAGTTTCTCTTGATATTCCCGCATAGCTTCCCATTTCTTCTCTGTTTATAGAAAGGTTAAGCATTATGCCTTTTTCATTTTTAGTACCAAAATCGTTTATCAGATTTAATAATAGTCCAGCAACCTTTGCATCAGCACTGCTAACAGAAAGCCTTTCAACCAGTCGTTCAGCAGCTTTAATTCGCTCATAGGATTTTTCCAGTATCTTCAGAGTAATAGTAGGATTTTTTAAGATTATCTGATCAAAGGTATCCTTTGATAGACAGCTAATAGTCATGTCCTCAAGAGCCTCTGCACTAAATTCAAACTCGTCTTCCTTTAAAAGGTTAAAAGCCCCTATAAAATCACCAGGAGAATATATATATAGAATCTGTTCATGTCCATCTGATAGATATTTGTAAATTTTCATTCTTCCAGAGCAAACAATATATAGCTTATCAGCTTTTTCGCCTATAGAAAATACTGTTTCTCCAGCTTTATAGTCTTTAAAAACTACTCCTTCAGAGATTTTTTCTATTTCGAGTCTATTTAGACTGGATAACAAAGGAGTTTTCTTGATACATGCCTTGCCTTTGCATACCTCGCATGGCGTATTGCCAATAGAACAATGGCCTATCACAATCACCTACTTTAATAATATTTAGTTTAAAGTTCAAACTTTATATTGTAGTATACTAAATAATATTTTTGCGGGCAAGGACTTCTTCTTTTTCTTCCAATAACATACTATTTAAAAGATTCTCATAGTATTTAGCTTTGTCTTCGTTCATCTCTTCTACATCAGCCATTGTATAAGGCATTCCAAGCTGTTCGTATTTTTCGAGTCCCATTTTATGATAGGGAAGAACTTCTATTTTTTCTATGATATGAGCTAAAGGAGCAATTTCATGAAAGAGTTTATTTATGGCAGCTTCATTATCTGTTAGGCCTGGAACCATTACATGGCGAATCCATACCTTTCCTTTAAAACTGTCTAGCTTAGAAGTAAACTCATAAAAACCATTCATAGATTTGCCAGTTAGGGCTTTATAGCCAGGAGAATCAAAATGCTTGATATCAAGTAGAACCACATCGGTGTATTTTAATATCTCATCGTAATATTTTGAATCTCCATAGCCACTAGTATCTATAGCTGTGTTAAAGCCATTTTCCTTTAAAAGCTTTAAGGTTTCTACTAAAAATTCACCTTGAAGCAGAGGCTCTCCACCGGAAAAGGTTACGCCTCCGCCAGTTCTGTTGTAGTAGGCTCTATATTTTGAAGCGGTTTTTAGTACTTCTTCAGGAGATATATGTTTTTGAGAAAACATGTTCTGGCTGTCTGGATTGTGACAATAGGCACAGCGAAGAGGACAGCCTTGCAGAAAAAATATTGTTCTAATGCCGGGGCCATCTACTAGCCCCATAGTTTCTATTGAATGTAGTCTGCCCTGCATCATAATATCTCCTTTCGAAAGTAAAATTAAGCACTCTTGTGGAAGGTTCTGTTAATAACCTCAAGCTTTTGCTCTTTAGTAAGTCTGTTAAAGTGCACGGCATATCCAGATACACGAATTGTAAGAGTAGGATATTTATCTGGATTTTCCATAGCATCTATTAATAAGCTTCTGTCTAGTACGTTTACATTTAAGTGGAAGGCTTTTTGTGCAAAATATCCATCCATAATTCCAACTAGGTTGTTTATTCTTTCAGATTCTTGTTTTCCAAGTGCTGAAGGGATGATTGAGAAAGTATTTGAAATACCATCTTGGCATACTTCGCAGTAAGGCAATTTTGCAACAGAGTTAAGTGATGCAAGAGCCCCGTTTTCATCTCTTCCGTGCATTGGGTTTGCTCCTGGAGCAAATGGCTCTCCAGCTTTACGTCCGTCTGGAGTTGAGCCTGTTTTCTTTCCGTATACTACATTTGAAGTTATAGTAAGCACTGATAAGGTATGCTCAGCATCTCTGTAGGTTGGAGTTTTCTTTAGCTCATTGCTGAATTTTGTAACTACATCTACAGCTATTTGGTCTACTCTGTCATCGTCATTTCCGTATTTTGGGAAGTCGCCTTCGATTTCGAAATCAATTGCAATTCCGTGCTCATCTCTGATAGGCTTAACTTTAGCATATTTGATAGCGCTTAAAGAGTCAGCAACTATTGAAATTCCAGCAACGCCAAAGGCCATATATCTATGCACCTTGCTGTCATGAAGAGCCATTTGGCCTTTTTCATAAGCATATTTGTCATGCATATAATGGATAGTATTCATTGTATCTACATAAAGCTCGGCTAGGTATTCCATTACTTTATCTAGGTTTTCTTTTACTTCATCATAGCTTAGTACATCGTCTGTAATTGCATTAATACCTTCTATCAGCTTGATTGGACGACCGTTTTTAGCTTTTTTAAGCTCATCTACTCCACCATTTATAGCATATAAAAGAGCTTTTCCTAGATTAGTTCTAGCTCCAAAAAACTGCATTTCTTTTCCTACTCTCATGGCAGACACACAGCAAGCTATTGCATAGTCATCTCCATAGATAGGCTTCATGATATCGTCGTTTTCGTACTGAATAGAACCTGTTTCGATTGACATTCTTGAGCAATATTTTTTGAAAGCTTCTGGAAGATTTTCTGACCAAAGCACTGTCATATTTGGCTCTGGAGCAGGAGTTAATGTAGTAAGAGTATGAAGGAATCTGTAAGCAGTTTTAGTAACTAGAGTTCTATTGTCTTCTCCCATTCCGCCGATTGATTCTGTTATCCAGTTAGGATCTCCAGCAAATAAATCGTTATAGTCAGGAGTACGTAGATGTCTTACCATTCTTAGCTTTATAACAAATTGATCCATTAATTCTTGAGCCTGCATTTCTGTTAAGATGCCAGCTTTCATATCTCTTTCTATATAGATATCTAAAAATGCTGTGTTTCTTCCTAGAGACATAGCAGCTCCATTATTTTCTTTGATTGCTGCAAGATATCCAAAGTATAAGAACTGAACTGCTTCCTGAGCATTTTTAGCAGGCTTTGAAATATCGTAGCCATAAGCTGCTGCCATAGCCTTGATATCATCTAGAGCTCGGATTTGCTCAGATAAATCTTCTCTTAGCTGGATAGTAGCAGCGCAGGCATGCCCTTTTAGATTTTGTCTGTCCTTGATTTTTTCTGCTTTTAGAAAATCTATTCCATAAAGTGCTACTCTTCTATAGTCTCCTATGATACGGCCTCTTCCATAAGCGTCAGGAAGTCCAGTAAGTAGTCCAACACTTCTAGCAGCTTTCATTTCATCAGTATAAGCATCGAATACACCTTGGTTATGTGTTTTTCTAAAAGCATTAAATGAGCTTTCTAACTCTTTATTCATTTCAAAGCCATAAGCTTCTAATGAATCATGTACCATTCTATAGCCACCATAAGGATTTACTATTCTTTTTAAAGGAGCATCAGTTTGATATCCCACTACAAGCTCGTTGTTTTTATCGAGATATCCAGGCTCGTATCCAGCTATACTGGAGAATCTATCAGTATCTATATCAACCTTGCCAGTTTGTATTTCTTCTTTAATCATTGCTTCTGCTTTATTCCAAAGCTGTTTTGTCTTTGATGTCGAGTCAGCTAAAAAGCTTTCATCACCAGTGTATGGAGTATAGTTAAGCTGAATAAAGTTTCTTACATCTACCTTTTCAGTCCAATCTCCTTTGTTAAACCCTTGCCAATTTTCCATATAATCATCTCCTTGAGTTATATATCTAAAATAAACATTATGATAATGATAGATTATATTCATTTTTTAAATTAAATGCAGTGATTCAAATCACAGTTTTTGAAAATATAAATTTAAGTAGAAAATACGTTGAAAACATAGCAAAAATTATTGAATTTATCAGATTATTCTTTTATAATAAAGGGGAAATTATTAATGTATATATTTATACTTAGAAAGGATTTTTGGGGGCAAAAAATGAAAAATAGTGTTGATTTTGAAACTTATAGTGCTTTAAAGGAAAAGAGAAACAAGAGTTTAAGCGCCAAATCAAAAAAGAAAGTAGATGAATTCGAAGATCACTTGGAAAAGATGCTTTCAGCTAAAAAGAAGAATGAGTTTAAGCAAAAACCTCTTAAAGCATTTAAAAATCATCAAAAGGATTTTCAGTATGATTATGAAGAGGACCCGTATGAGCCAGGGTATGATGAGTATGAGTTTTAATGAATGAAAAAACACATTACCAAAAAAATGCCGAGCATATAATCTGCTCGGCTTTAATTTTATATTTAATATTTTACTATAATTTAGCGATTTATTAGTAATTTTACATAAATGTAAATATAGCTTCTACTCAAATAATGAAGCTATTTTTTCAGCAGACCCTTCTTTTTTTTCCATTCTCATTGAGACCTTGATTCTCTCTAACTTTTCGGGATAATCATAGAGTGTCTTTACTACTACATCTAGAGGAAAGGTTCCAGTTGGTCTAATTGCTAGGCCATTGTTAAGCAGAAAATCCAGATTGTCCTTTTCCTGTCCAGGTATAAAAAAAGGTATTATCATAGGAAGCTCTTTGAGTATGCATTCTGTAGTTGTAAGGCCACCAGGCTTAGTGACTATGCAGTTGCTTACTGACATTAGAGCGTTCATTTTGTCTGTGAAGCCCAAAAGTAAAATGTCCTTGGTTTTATTGTTTGCCTGAAGATAACGTTCTACTTTGGAGTATAAGCTACTATTTCTGCCGCAGACAATTATAATCTGAATATCCTCTTTTATTTTTAACAAATCGGAAAGCACATCTATTATATTTCCCGCGCCAAAGCTTCCTCCCATCAACATAAGAGTAAACTTATCTTTCAAATCAAACTCTTTTCGAGTCGATGAAGCATCTATAACTTCTAGAAATCTTTTTTCTATAGGTATTCCGTAAGGATATACTATTTCAGAAGAAACCCCTTCTTTTTCAAGCAGAGATTTCATGTATTCATCGGCTACGATATATGCATTTACTTCTTTTGCAATGTGAGCGCTATGAATAGTATAATCAGTTATAATAGAGTAAAGTGGAAGCACTGTGTAGCCGTACTCTTTTAATTTTGATACAGCCATAACAGGAAAAGGGTGGGTTCCCACTATATAGTCTGGTTGCTCCTGCTGAATCAACTTCCAAAGCCTTTTAGTTATAAATTTAAGAAGTAGATTTTTATCCATTCCCTTACGCATAACCTTTGTATCTGATATTCTGTACATTCCTCCATAGGCTTTTGGAGTGTAAAGAGCAGATGTCTCATAGCCTTTTGAAATAACAGTATCTACCATTTTGCTGACAAACTTAAGCGAATCTACTATTTTACACTCTAGACCCAGCTTCTCCGCCTCTTCTTGGACAGCTCTGGCAGCACGGTTGTGACCGCCACCTGTAGATGCTGAAAGAATCAATACTTTTTTAGTCATATTATTCTCCTTTTTAACTATCGAATATCACAATATAATCATTATACTAGGAATAGATGTATTTAAAAATTATAAATTGATTAAATTTAGAATAAAACAGTAGTAAAATATTTTTTCTGTCGTATAATATAGAAATACTAGTTAATATAGGATTTTTAGGAGGGATAGGATTGCTTTTTAAGAAAGATAATTTAAATATATTTTTCATCTTGCTAGTCGCTTTTTTAATGTACAAGATAGTAGACAATCATAAGTATTTCTTGGGTCAACTCGCTGTACTTTGGGCTATATTGTCGCCTTTTTTCTGGGCATTTGCTACAGCCTATATCCTAAACCCCTTGATGGTAGCACTTGAGAAATTGGATAATCGAATAACAAGACCGATTTCCTTAATCATAGTTTACATCCTTTTTGTTGGGATACTTACTTTAGCAATTACCATAGTTACACCTGTCATTGTGAAAAATATTACTGAAATAATCGAAAGGCTTCCCAGCTATATTGAAGCTACTGAAAAGTGGATAAGTAGGCAGGTCCTTGACTACGATTTACTTGAGCAACTTGGCATAAATACTTATATATTTAATAACTTGGATTCCATATTTAATGGAGCGGTTGATTTTTTGAATTTAACTCTTACAGGAGTAGTGGCCAGCATTATAGGAATTACGTCTGGAGTTGCAAAGATGCTGCTTGGCTTAGTGATTTCTGTATATCTACTAGCTGACAAGGAAAAATTTATCAGAGGAATAAAGAAGAATCTCTATGCTTTTTTAGGAAGAGAAAATGCAGATAAGACAATTGATTTTGGAAATGAAGTAAACAGTATTTTTACTAATTTCTTTGTAGGAAAACTTATTGATTCTACGATAATAGGAATCTTATGCTTCATTGGTTTATCATTACTAAAAGTAAGATTTGCATTACTTCTTAGTATAGTTGTTGGAATCTTTAATATGATACCTTATTTCGGACCTTTTATTGGAGCAGTTCCAGCAATTGTGATAACACTGTTTTATAGCCCAATCCAAGCACTTTGGGTAACACTATTTATATTCGGCCTTCAGCAGTTTGATGGAATAATACTAGGGCCTAAAATATTGGGAGATAAAGTTGGAGTTTCACCGTTTTATATTATTTTAGCCATTATGATAGGCGGAGGTTTTTTCGGACCTATGGGTATGCTTATGGGAGTTCCAGTGCTGAAATCCGTCTTTGTGCTTTGGGATAAAATTTTAGTCAACCTACTCAAAAAGAAGAATATAGAAGCAGTTTAAAAATATGAATTTAGCTAAGAAAGCCTATGAAAATAGTTGTTAAACTATCTTCATAGGCTTTTGATTTTTAATATAGGAAGATTCTCTGAAAACAGTAGAAGAGTTATTGTTCTATTATTTGAAGAATTAGAAGGATTTATTACTCTATTAATAGAAAACATTAGATATCTAAGGTCTCGTTAGGGTTCATAATCACTACTTCACACAGAGGACTTTTAAACTGATTAGGATCTTCTTTTATAAGGTTAAATGTATTGTAATGCATTGGAATTGCTTTTTTAGGACGAATTAGTTCTAAGGCGTGAAGAGAATCCTCTAAGTCCATAGTGAAGTTCCCTCCTATTGGAAGCATAGCATAGTCTATGGCTTCTCTTTCTAAGAGCTTCATATCATAGGTTAAAGCTGTATCGCCAGCGTGGTAAAGCTTAACACCGTCAATATCAATTAGAAATCCGCAGGCAACGCCAGCGTAGATTATATGAGTGCTTTCGGTTATTGATGAGCCATGAATAGCTGGTGTCATTTTTACTTTACCAAAATCTAAAGCTACTCTTCCTCCGATATGCATAGCGTGATAGTCAATATTGTATTTATCTAGATACTGAGCTATTTCAAAATTACAAATAACCTTGCTATTGTGACGCTTTGCAATTTCTACAGTATCACCGAGATGATCAGAATGACCATGAGTAACTAGAATGTAATGAATTTTAGGAAGCTCTGAAAGCTCTAACTTGCACAAAGGATTGTCCTTTACAAAAGGATCTATTATTATGTTGTGCTTATCAGTGTTAATAATAAAGGCAGAATGACCTAAATATGTTAGTTTCATTGAGATACCTCCTTAAAGCAAAACCATTTTCATGGTAAAAGAGCCACCCTTAATTAGGGTAGCTCTATAAATAATTATATTATTTTAGATTTATGCGTGAAGTTTTGAAGCGGCATATGCAGCTTTTTCTTCTTCAGTCATCTTAATCATAGTAATTCCAGTGAATCCATAGAATATAGATACAAATGGATTTATTATGTTTAAGAATGCATATGGAGCATATGCAAGTGGAGATATTCCTAATGTTGCAGTCATGAAAGCTCCGCATGTATTCCATGGAATAAGTGGAGATGTTATAGTTCCAGAGTCTTCAAGTGCTCTTGAAAGGTTAACAGGAGCTAATCCTCTGTCTGCATAAGCATCCTTGAACATTCTACCAGGAATAACTATTGAAAGATACTGCTCTCCAGTTATTAAGTTAACTGTGAAACAAGAAAGAATTGTAGCAGTAACCAATAGACCAGTATTAACAGCAAGTTTCAATATACTTTGAGCGATTGCATTTAGCATACCTGTTGTTTCTAGGATACCACCAAAAGTAAGGGCACAAAGGATAAGAGAAACTGTCCACATCATACTTTGCATACCACCACCACTTAAAAGATCGTCTATTAAAACTACTCCAGTTTCTGATACGAAACCATCATTAGTTACTGATAAGATAGTGCTAAAGTCTGCGCCTTGGAATAGCACAGCAAAGATACAACCTAATAAGACTCCACCAATAAGTCCAGGAATAGCTGGAACTCTAAAAATTACCATTGCTATAACTAGTATTGGAGGGATAAGTAGTAAAACATTAAGATTAAATGAAGATGATAATGTAGTTAAAATTTCTTGAATTTGAGCTGTGTCTAGTTCTTTTCCAGCATATCCAGCACCTATAATTCCATAAAGTACAAGAGCTATAAGTAAAGATGGACCAGTTGTAAATGCCATATGACGAATATGATCAAATAATGTAGAACCAGCCATAGCAGGAGCTAGGTTAGTAGTATCTGATAGAGGGGACATTTTGTCTCCAAAATATGCACCAGATATGATAGCACCAGCAACTATTGGAGCTGGGATTCCCATACCTTGTCCTACACCTAGAAGTGCAATACCAACTGTACCGGCAGTAGTCCATGAAGAACCAGTAGCTAGCGAAACAACAGAGCAAATTATTGCTGTTGCTACAAGGAAAATTCCCGGAGATAATATTTGTAATCCATAGTAAATCATTGTAGGAACAACACCGCTTAAAATCCATGAGCCGATAAGCATTCCTATAATCATAAGTATTAAGATAGCTTGCATACCCATATTAATAGTCTTAAGTACACCTTCCTCTAAATCACTCCAAGAATATCCTAATCTAATTATTGCTACTGAAGCAGCAATAATAGCTCCAACTACTATAGGAATATGTGGAGATTCGCCATAAATAAAGATAGTCGGTGCCAGAACTAAAATAAGTGCGACAATAGGAATAATTGCTTCAATTAATGTGGCATCTCTTTTTACCTTGCCTTCTTTCATTTTCATTCCTCCCTTGCAAAAATGTTTGTATTACAATGAACTCAGCATAAAGAAAACGTTTCTTATAAGCTTTTGACACATTGTTACAGTAAAGTATAGCAAGATTGAGTCCAAATTTCAATAATAAATTAGAAATTTCAAACAATTTAACACTTAATAAACAGAAAAATTTGACAAGAACTTAACATAGTGTATAGCTTGCAAATAAACAAACCTCAGATTTTTTAGCTCTTGGAATTTGAACTTATTTTCTGAGGTTTGCAATTATAATTGTTTATAAAATTCATATCTATTTTTTCCTGAGGTTTTTACTCTATAAAGAGCTTTATCGGCCTTATCGATTAACTCATCAACAGTCACGGCATCATTAGGGTAGATACTAATCCCTATAGAAGCCCTGATTTTCAGTGGAATATGATTTTTTATGGTAAAAGAAGGATTGATTTGTTCTAATAGCAGATTTGCTTGATTTTCAAACTTCTCTATTCCAGAATCCGACTCGCTAAAAAGAACAAACTCATCACCAGCCAATCTAGCGATAAAGCAATCTGAATAGCAGTTTTTCATCAATAAAGATATTCTGTTAGCAAATTCCTTTAATATTTCATCACCTATTTTATGACCATAGGTATCATTGATTTTCTTAAGGTCGTCCAAATCTATGAAAAATACTGCAAGATTTTTTTTAGACTTACTATTTTTAAGCTCGTTTAGCTTAAGCTCAAGATTATTAAGAAAGCTTAATCGATTTGGTAATTCAGTAAGGGTATCGTGCATGGCAATCCTTCTAGATTTCTCCTCGAGCTGCTTAATCTCATCATTTTCCTTTTCCAAGTGCTCTATAAATTTCTTCATTTGCTTTACCTTCATATAGTGTCCGCTTAAATCTTCAACCTGAATTAGAAGCGTATGCTCATCTACCTTTTCTATTTGTAGGTTCTGCTTTATTTCATAATCTGATTGAAATTCTGCATTTTGAAAAAATGTACCATGAACAGCACCAGATAAAAATCGCGACTGACCAGTTTCGAATATAGTATCTAATATACTACTGTATCTAGAAGAAGCGAATTTTGAGGAAAGGTCTTCAATTGGCATGCTAAGCACAGTGTCGGCAGAGAGCTCAGTTTTCTTACTCATCCAATCGTTCCAAAAAATCACTCGGTGGCGTCTATCCAAAAGAACTATTCCAATTTTAAGTTTATCTAAAAGATCATAAAAACACTTTGTCATTTATATCTCACCTAGAATCTCATTAATTTTATCTATTAGTTTATTTAAAGAATTCATCCCCAAGGCGACTATAACAACGCCTTCAACTTCTGCTTCTGCCAACTGGAAGCTAGTGTATAGCATAAGCATATAAATATCATTTTTTAAATACATTTTCTGTTCGTTTTCGGAAACAAAAAGCAGTTCAACATCTGGGATAGAAAATTCAACAGTAGTGTCTAACAGATTACTAAACTCTCCAATGACCGAGTTTAAGATTACATTGCTTATTTCTTTTAGTACGTCAAAATCTGTATCTATAAGATGAAACTCTTCATCTTGTATTTCTTCTGATTCCATACCCATACAGGCATCCACTAGCAGTTTGGCTTTTTTCGCAGGAAAAATGAGCATAGCTCTTCCTGAAAAATAAAATAGTTTCTAAATAATATCATTTTAAATTATAGACATTCTATTAGGAAATCTGTTATTATTGTGAATACAACACTGCGATTTCAAAGGAATTTTATAAAATATCAATCTTTTTAAAAAAACTTTTAAAAAAGTGTTGACGATTAATTAGGGGCATGATATATTAATACATGTCCTCAGCGAGAGGGCAAAACGAAAAGCCTCGAAAGAGGAAATACGAATTAATAGATGAACTTTGAAAA
>Ga0228535_1000786_pt1 | contig 71734 bp, 58 predicted proteins | sample SJ1metagenome_FD_168457 | JGI IMG/M metagenome (GOLD analysis project Ga0228535, IMG submission 168457) | Enriched culture of PCE-dechlorinating microbial communities from Ithaca, New York, USA - SJ1 | ecosystem: Engineered > Modeled > Simulated communities (microbial... > Unclassified | place...
AACAACCGAAGGTTGCACTCAGCGTGCGGGTATAGGCCGCCGGCCGAGTACTACCAAGCTTACCTGGAAGGCACTGAACCACCTAAGGCAATGAACATCTAGTGTCCAAAGTTAGGGTGCTTATCCGCTTTTGCACCGTCTGGGAGTGCCCGGTGAGACAACGAAGCTTGGACTGGACGACCCCTGACCATTATCTACCTGGGCAAATGCAATGTGCCAGTGAAGGAAGGGGCCGCACAGTGAGCGAAATATGCACCGCTAAAGCCAATCTTCCTAAAGGGAACCACCTTTAGCTAGATTGAGTTTACTCTTCTGAGGGGGGTGCTACCCGACCGGGGTAAAGGGATGACAGCAACACCAATGTTGGGTTTCGAGCAGTGTGGTTATGCGCATGACCATGCAGCAAAAGGAGGATATGGAGAATGAGGCATCTCAAGAGGTTCGCGGTCGCCATGCTCGTGGTGGCCATGATTCTCAGCACCGCCGGCTTCGCTGCCGCCGCCCCGACCGATATCGTGGGCGAGCCGTGCGAAGAGGCGGTCGAGTATTTGGTAGGCCTCGGCGTAGTTGCAGGCTATCCCGACGGGACTTTTAAGCCCGACCGGACCCTGACCCGCGCTGAGGTCGCAAAGATCATCGTCCTGGCCAAGTTGGGTGCCCAGGGCGAGCAGATGGCTGGATACCTCAAGGGCGCGTATTCGTTCTCTGATGTACCGGCGACTCACTGGGCCAGCGGCTACATCAAGCTCGCTCAGAACCTCGGTATCATCAACGGCTATCCCGATGGGACCTATAAGCCGGAGAACAACGTTACCTATGCCGAGCTCATCAAGATGCTCGTCGAGGCCGCAGGCATTCCCGCGGGCGCCGGCGAGTGGCCGACCAACTATCTGACCCCGGCTCAGGCCGCCGGCATCACCGGCGCCATGACTGCGGGTTGGACGGCTGGCGCCCCGGCTACCCGTGGCGACATGGCCATGGGCACTGCCTTCACCGTGAAGGAAGTTCCCAACCCGACCACCGGCAAGACCCTTGGACAGTCGGTGTTTGGTGAGAGCGCTGTAGCGACTCTGACCGTCACCCCCGCCGTCGCCAACGTGGGCGTCGGACAGGGTATCACCTTCGCTGTCGCGGCTAAGGATGCCGATGACAACGCGGTGACCGTGACCCCGACCTTCACAACCAGCGACATGGCCTATTCGGCCGTCAGCACCGGCGGGCTCTTTGTTGCCTCCAAGGCCGGCACCTACATCGTTACGGTCAACGCGGACGGCAAGACCGCCACGGCGACTGTCAACGTGTTTGGTGTTGCCACGGGCCTCAAGATCACCCCGGCAACCGGTGAGGTCGTAGCCAATGGCGCCAACTCCATCACCGTCACGGTGGAGGTCGTTGACGCCAACGGCTTCTTGGTTGCGACCGACAACACTACCGAGGTCACCATCGACTATGCTGACGATGGCGACAACGGCGCAGTGGATCTCCCCGGCACCAAGACCAAGACTGTCTCCGGCGGCAAGGCCACCTTTAAGCTGACATCGACCTTGACCTCTGATCGGACCGATGTCATCGAGGCCTATCCGGCGGATGAGGACAGCACGCTGACCTCAGCTACCTGCGAGATCACTACGGTCGAGCAGATCGCTACCACCATCAAGTTGACGGCGAGGCCAACCGCCATCTCGGCCAACAGCCGGACATGGACCACCGTCAAGGCTCAGGTCATCGACCAGTCAGGTGAGGACATGGAGTACGGTGTCTACAACCTGACCTGGCAGCTCTCTGGTCCGGGTGTCTGGGAAGACGCAACGACCGCTGCTAAGGTTCGCGCGACTTCGGTTACCGGCTACGACGAGTGGGATGTAGGCTCCATCCAGGGTAACGCGGGCACCATTACGGTTACCGTAAGCGGTGAGGGTCTGCCGACCGCAACCGTCAACATCGAGAGCGTGATTGCCGGCGTGCCCGCGGCCCTCAAGCTTGAGGTCCAGGACAACACGCTCGTTTCCAACGAGGGCGATGACACGATCACCTTCTACGCCGTCCTCGTTGACAATCAGGGCAGGCCGACCGTCAGCCCCTACGATGTCAACCTGACGATCAAGTTCGACGACGCGGACAGCAATGTTCTCAGCTATTACGGCCTGGATCAGGACGGGGCAGCCACAATTCTGGCTGGGCAGACGTCCTCCGGTGAGATCACGATCATTAACAACGCGGCAACCAACGGCTACATTGGTGGTACCGCGGTCGGCGCTACCTCAGGCACCCGGACACTCAAGGTAACCGGAGCTGAGGTCGGCGGCGGCACCAGGACGTTCTCCAAGCAGACGTTCTCCATCACCGTGACCCCGGGCGATGTCGAGTACTACAGCACCTCGCCCAACGTGAGCACTAGCGCTAATGCGCCCCAGACCATCTACCTGCCGTACGGCGCAGCAACGGCTAGCTTCACAGTGCAGCTGAGGGATGCCGCCTACAATGCGGTGCCTGAGGCTGATGTTGAGGTCGAGGTCGAGCTGGATGGCGGTACACTTCCGTACTCGGTTACCGTCAACGGCAAGAAGCTCACCGAGGCTAACCAGACCGTCACAGCCAAGACGGATAGCTCAGGCAAAGCCGTCTTTAGCGTGGTCGCTCAGGGCTACGTCGGAGATGACTTCCTGTTCTATGTCGATGTGGACGGTATGGATAGGTGGTCCGCAGACCACGACACGACAGTCACCTATGAGATTGCTGACAAGATTGCGACCCGGGTCGAGCTCAGCTTCCGGAGCGGTCCCGCGTTGACGGACGCTCAGGTCAGCTCGATTCGCGCTGATGGTACTGACCTGTACATCCACGTGGTCACCAAGGATGCCTTTGGCAACACGGTGCCCAACCAGAAAGTACGGGTAACCTTCTCTAACAGCGGCGACAACCTAGACATCAATGGAGTCACCGTTGCTGGTGTTGTGCTTCAGAAGTTCGTTGCTGGCGCGCGAGTCGTCGTGCGCACAGATGGTGACGGCCACGCTGCGTTCGCCATCAAGGGCGCCGACGCTGGCAGCTTCACCGTGACAGCGACAGCAATGCAAGTTGCGACCACGGTCAACGTGTCCCGCAGCTTCCGCACCTTGGCTGGTACGGCGTTTGCAGGCTTCGGCGTGCAGACGGCGGCCGGCGGCGATGCTGAGGGTCTCGAGGCCGAGGCAGGCGAACCGGTTGGACTGAGGATCTTCTGGACTGACGCTGGTGGCAACCCGATTCCGTCCACCGACGCCGCCAAGGTGCTGTATGCCGTTGGCGGCGTTAACCCCGACTACAGACTCGTGGTCAAGGAGGACGGCGTCACCCTCACTGAAGGTACGCACTATGAGTTCCGGACCAGCACCACTGGTACTGCGCAGCCCAGCATCGGTATCAACTCGGGCACGGTGTACCGCACCATCTACCTGGTAACGTACAACGATTACGAGGATCTCGAGATCACAGTCATCCCGATCCCGTAGTCCATGGCTAGGGGCCTGATGCCCCTCAAAAGCGAGAGAGAGGGCGCCACCATGGTGCCCTCTCTCTTCCTCCAACTCACTTACTCAGTTACTACTCCGCCCACCAGCAGGCTCAAGTAGGGTGCCATCTTATGGTATGCTAGGTTGGACAACACAAGGCAGGAACCAGGTCGCTTGGGAATAAGTCTTATCGGAGTGAGTTGCTGGAGTGCAGGGTAGCAGCAACTCAGATGCTCGTTTAGGCGCTTAGTAGTTACGACAAGGGGGCTGCGGGGCAATGGTGTGGCGCAGGGCAGCAGTGATGTTGGTGATCGCGGCGGTTGTTGTCGGCATGTGTGGTCTACCCGCCGCGGAGGCTGCGATTCAGGATGTCTACGGTACTCGATTTGAGGGAGCAGTGACGTACCTTAACAGGCTTGGAGTTCTTGAAGGAAGGCCGCAGGGTTTCTACCCACTAGAGCCTATCACCCGAGCCGAGGCCACCAAGATCGTGGTGGAGATCACCGGCCAGGGTGCGCTCGCGGCCATGCTGCTCGGGGCTCCATCCTTTCCCGATGTTGGCAGTTCACATTGGGCTAGTGGGTACATAGCAGTTGCCAGGAACCTGCGCATCGTTGACGGCTTTCCAGATGGGACGTTCCGTCCTGAGGATCTGGTGACGTATGCCCAGTACGCCAAAATGCTGGTTGAGGCGGCAGGGTTACAGCCCACGGCTGGCTACGCCTGGCCTCTCAACTATATCGATCCGGCGACAAAGGCAGGGATCCTCAAAGACACGACCTTCTCAGCTGACGTACCGGCAATCAGAGGCGACTGTGCCATTATGACCAGCACGACCGTGAAGGACGTGCGCAACCCGGCCACAGGCAGGACTCTTGGGCAGTCGGTGTTTGGGGAGGTCTACCTAGCCACACTTGACATCTTCCCCGCCTCACATACGACCATGGTCGGTAGCGCGGTTGATTTCGCCATAGCCGGGAAGGACGCCGAGGGCAACCCGGTGTCAGATGTGAAGGTCACATACACGACTGACAAGCCGTCGCAGTCAATGATCTCCTCAACCGGCCGCTTTGTGGCAACCCACTCCGGTACCTATCTGATTACCGCTACTGCTGGGCAGTTGAGCGCGACCGCCTCAGTGACCGTCTACGGTACCCCAGCAGCACTGCGGGTGTCGGCGTCTCCTTCCAGCCTGGTGGCCAACGGGCAGGCAACCTCAACCATCACTGTCGACATCGTCGATAGCAATGGGGTCAAGGTCCCAAACGCCACTAACGCAGTTACAATTGAGCACTACACCAGCAACGGAGCTGTCGTCCTGCCTTCAGCCACGACGGAGAACGCGAAGGGCGGAGCTGCAACCTTCGTGGTGACCTCGACCTTGTTGTCCGATGTTACTGATACCATTCGCGCCACTGCGACAGGGCTAGGCTCCGCGAACTGCGCTATCCGGACTGTTGAGCCAAAGGCCACGTCCTTCACGCTTAAAGCTGTGCCCGAGCAGCTACCCGCAAACACTGCGATGACGGGTTATGTGACAGCTGAGGTGCTGGATCAGTCCGGCGCGCCGATGAAGTTTGGCACCTACTATCTGACCTTCTCGATCAGCGGCAAAGGTTACCTCGAGGGTGGCACCGGAAGCCTCATCGTTGGCACCGTCGACCAGAAGGCGACTGTGGCCATCACGTCATGGCAAGGCGATCCAGGGACAATCCGTGTGACAGCCAGCGCTTCCGGGCTTGGGAGCCGCAGCGTGTCCGTCGCCACCTACATGGCCGGTGCGCCCAAGTCCATTCGGGTGACGGCGACCGATACCTCAGGCGAGGCGGGCTCGGTCAACGATATGACCATTACGGTTGGTTTGATCGACAACAACAACCGTCCTGCGGTCATCCCCGCGCTGGGCGATCCGATCGTAGTGGAGTTTGTGCAACCTGATGGCGCGGGCTTGGTTGGGCTGGGCCCGGTGGTGTTCAATCCGGGAGATTCCTTCCATGTCGTTGAGTTCTATGGCACAGTGACGGGTACTCACCGAGTCACAGTGCGCGACGTTGACACAGTTTCCCCTGCGGTGAGCTCCACCTCATTTAACTGCACGGTCACCTCCGGGCAGGTACACTCTATAGGCATCTCACCTGATGGTACGAGGCAGATCTATATCCCGCTCACCAACCCGAGGGTGACGGTCACGGCCCAGCTCTTGGACGAGTTTGGCAACAACGTGTCCAAGTCGGGCGTAAGGGTGCAGTTCACTGCCCCCGGTAGTCCGAGCGTCAGCTGGAGCTCCAGCCAAGGCAAGGTAACCACCGACTCCTCGGGTAAGGCAACGATCACCATGATCGGGCAGGGCGTCGTCGGGCACCAGTACACTGTAGCTGTATCGGCCGACCTCAACAATGACGGCGTTTACGGTGATCTCTCGACCTCGACAGCGGCGGGCTGCATCGAGGTAACCGACCGCGTGCCGGCAGACTTCACGGTCGTATTCCGTAACGATCAGGACCAGGTGATCACCTATCTGCAGGCAGACGCAAATAAGCTGGCGACGGCCACGATCCGGGTGCTTGACAAGAATGGTAATGCCATCCCTAGTGGCACGTATGACCTACAGCTAGTCATATCCAATCTCGGCCGCCATGTGGTCGAGGACTCCATGGTGCTCGAGGTAGGCTCAGGCCTAGACTCTCAGGGCGACGGTGTCTACGAGTTCAGGACTGCGGCCAATGCCGAGGCGGCCATCTCGTTTAAGGCAGGGCTTGCGGGCTCGTACAGCTGGACCGTGAAGTGCCTCAATGTTGTTCCAGTTGCCAGTAAGTCCTTCACGTTCCGGACCACTGCCGGCACCGCTGCTGCAAGCGCGATGATCCTCAAGACGGACAACACACCGGCCGACGACTTTTCCTTCCTAGCTGGTAACGTCTACGGGCTGAGGATTGGCCTCGTCGACAACGGCGGCAACCCGGTGGCCGCGCCTGGGGCGACCACCCTCTACCTCACCCCCTCTGCGGGCGGGGTGTATCGCCTGACAAGCGGCGGTGCGCCTGTGACAGAGGTAACCCTAGCCAAGGGAACGGCGATGAGGTCCATCTACTACATCAACACCGTGTCAGGCACAGCCGACCTCACCTACGATGTAACCGACTATGACGCTTACGACCTGACCCTGACCTGGGACGCCGTGAACAGCAGAGTCGTGGCCACTGTGCGGGCCGATGACAACAGCCTCGTGTCAGGGGTCTCTGTGCGGCTTACCAGTCTTGGAGCCGGCACCTTTGGAGGCAATGCGACAGTCACCGGAGTCACTAACAGCCAAGGGGTGTTCCAGGCATCCTTTGCGGGCGCTGGACCTGTCGAGGGGAGCCTGGTGGACGCAAGGAATCTGTCCGGCGGCACCCCTCAGGACGTGACCGACACCCTCGCAATACCCTAGACAACCGATACGGGTAGGTCAGGGAGAGGGCCCAAAGGCGGCCCTCTCCCTGCATATCTGCCCACGACGCGCCGCCATAGGCCCGCCCTCGCGGGAGGCTGTGGGGCGGCGCTACAGACTGGCAGGAGAACCACTCGGTCCCACGCGAAATCAACCCTCAGCTAACCAATGGAGGTGCAATCTCCCTATGCCTAGAGCAAAGAGGCTTTTAGCGGCGCTTACCATCGCGGGCCTGCTTGTCGGTGCATCTGGACTGGCCGCTGCCTTTCCCGACACCACCGGGACCCGCTTCTCCGACGCAGCCAACCGTTTACGCGGATTGGGGGTGCTCGTCGGTGATCCTGACGGCAACCTTTATCCGTTCAGGACCATCACCCGGGCCGAGGCGGCCAAGATCATCGTGGCTATCCTCGGCCTGTACCACCTGGCGGAAGCCTACGGGGGCGTTGCCGCGTTTCCGGATACCGCTGGCCACTGGGCCAACGGGTTCGTGGGTGTCGCTAAGGACAGGGGCATCATCAACGGATTTCCCGATGGCACTTTCCGCCCGCAAGACACAGTCACTTACGCGCAAATGGCCAAGATGCTGCTTGAGGCATCGGGGCACGGGCCGCAGGCGAGCCTTGCCTGGCCAGACAACTACATGGTAGTCGCCCAGGCCAAGGGGCTGTTCGGCGGGATCCCGAGCCATGACGCTAACACGTCCGCCCTTAGAGGCGACTGCGCTATGATGGCAGCTCATACGGTTTATAACGTCTTGAGCCCGTCCGGCGACACAATCGCTGACTCCGTGTTTGGCCAGGTAGCCATCCTTGAGGTGCTCCCTGGGCATGCTCATGCCGCAGCCGGCACCGGCGTCCAAATCAGCGCGGTGCCGCGTACGGAGGCAGGCACTGCGGTTGCTGGGATACCGGTTGCCTACACGACAAGCAACAGAGCCAACTCAAGCGTTACGCAGACAGGGCTGTTCAGCTCCCCTATCCCTGGGACGTACACCGTCACGGCCAGGTCGGCAGGTCTGGTGGAGACAGCCACCATCAGCGTCTTCGGAGGCGCGACTGGCCTGCGGGCGACCCCCTCGGCCACCCAACTGAGCGCTACAGGGGCCGCCAAGGTCACCATCAGCGTTGAGGTTGTGGACGCTGGCGGGCGGCGTGTTGCCAACGACAGCGCTACTCAGGTGACTATGGATTACGCTACCGGCGGCAACAACGGCGCCGTAACCCTAGGGACTGCAACCAAGACCGTAGCGGCTGGGGTAGCCACCTTCGAGGTAACCTCGACAGTCAACGAAGACCGCGCGGACACCCTTGAGTTCACCGCAACCGGGCTCGCTAAGGCCCAGACTACACTGAGCACGGTGACTCAGGTTCCCACTAGCCTGCGCCTATCAGCGTCCCCTGAGACGTTGCGCGCCAACTCCGTAACTACTGCTGAGGTCACGGCAACAGTGCTGGATCAGTCCGGGGCGCCTGTCACAGGTGGCGTTATCGTACTGACCTATAGCATCACAGGGCCAGGTACCTTTGGTGGTGGAGTCACCACTCCTCAGACCGCAGTCACTACGACAGGCAGCGCCTCCATCGACGTCTACTCCATCCAGGGCAGCCCCGGCAATGTGGTGGTCACGGCAGCCGCAGAGGGGCTCACCGCAGGTCAGGTATCGATCAGCAGTTACTTCTCCGGCACAGCCAGTGCAATAAGGCCAGCCGTGAGTGATCACTCCATCACGGCGACTGATGTAGGCGTGGATGCCAATGTAGCGACACTGAGGATCGAGCTCGTGGATACCGGTGGCCAGCTTGCCACGCGCACTACTCCTCTCGTCATCGACCTGCTGCTTGCCAATGGCGACTCTCTCGTCGAGGTTGGACTGGAGGCATTTGGGAGCACCGCGATTCCTGCGGGCCAAAGCCGGACCAGCGAGATCGTCATCGCTGCGATTGACGGCATGTCTGGAAAAGCCGGTACGCACACGATCAAAGCCATCCCAAGCGACTCCGCCTTCTCACCGGTCACCTTCAACCTGACGGTGCTGCCGGGTGCGATCGCTGCACTGACGATGGCCCCTGAGGAAAACATCAAGCTTCCCATTACGACGCCCCACGCGACCTACGTCGTGCAGCTTGCCGATGCTGCAGGTAACGCGGTTTCGACCGCAGGGTTAGAGGTTACGGCAGGATGGCAAGACCTCGGCACAGTCAATCAAGGTAAGCCTACCCTCAACGGTGTGCTCAACCCGCCTTCTGACCCAAACGGGTCTGCGGTCAAAGTAGTAACAGACGCACTGGGCAAGGCCGTGTTCAACTTCTCGGCCCAGGGATATCTCGGCGACGACTATCGTCTGGTCTTCAGACACGGGGCTGTGACAGCCTCATCCGGTACGATAGCCGTGGCCAGCAACGTCGCCAGCGACCTGGAGATCGCGGTGACGACTCCGACTGGGGCCAACCTCAACGCCCTCAAGGCCGAGTACGGCAACCGAGCCCATCTCATGGTGCTGGTTAAGGATCTCTTCGGCAACGCCTTGGCCGACTGGCCGGTTGTGATTACCTTCTCCAGCGAGGGAGAAAACGTTAAGGTCACTGACGTTGTGGCAGGTAGCGTCGTGCAGCCCTACACCCGCGGAGCCGTGACCCTGCGCAGCGGCTCCGACGGCAGAGTTGGTCTGGAGTTCCAGGGCGGCCAAGCAGGACCCTTGAACATCACCGCAACAGCGACTGGCTTGGCGCAGCCTCTGACCAGATCCAAACCATTCAGAGTAGACCGGGGCATCACCGTTGCCTCGGTGTTGGTGACCACGGTAACCGGGGTTAAGGCGACATCCGTTGACGTGCAGGCTAATGAGGCTGTGGAGCTGCGCCTCGTCCCTGCCGACAACGGTGGCAACCCAATTCTGTCGCCGATTGACCTCGATGTCCTGCTCCATCAGGTTGAGGGGCTATACACGACTGGCAGCTCTGGTGAGTTCAGGCTGACGGCGAGCGGAGTCGGGCTTGCCCAGGGGGCCAACATTAGGCTGGCGCGTGGGTCAGCGCACAAGTCGATCTGGTACGTACAGCCTGCGACCCAGAGCGGAGTTGCGTTCGGCCTGGACGGCAGTGCCACAGCCTACCGGGGTTATGTGCTTTCCTTGGTTTCAACCGAGACAGAAGCCACGCCGACGCCCCGCAATCTCGTCACCTTCGAGGTTAGGGATGTCACGGGCAACCCGGCCAGCAATGTTCGCATCAGTGCTCACGTGAGCGCCGGCACACTAGCTCAGACTGCGATCACGACGGGCTCAACCGGGCGTTTCACTCTGACCTGGAGCAACGGGGCCGGGGGTCAGCTCAACATCTGGCTGGAGGACGCCATCCTCGGCGATGGCGCAAGCCGGCCAGAGCTCGCCATTCCCTGGACCAATCCGTAGGCCACAGGGGGCTGCATACAGGGAACTCGCCCTCATACGCTAGCGTCAGAAGGAAAGGCCGGGAGGCCGCCCGCCCTGGGCGGCCTCTCATGATGCCCTGCAGGTAGTCCGCCGGATTCGGAAGAATGAATCTGGCTGAGCCAATTTATGGAGGTGGCGTGCCCGATGCTGATTCGCCGGCGTCTGCTAGCATCCTTACTTGCCCTCACCATGCTATTGGCGGTGTCCGCTCCCACCGCAGCTAGTTTTACGGACGTCGGCGGGACCCGCTTCGCCAGTAGCGCTAGTTATCTCTACGAGCTTGGTGTGGCTGTTGGAGATCCCGACGGTAGCTTCTACCCCCTGCGCACAATCACCAGAGCTGAGGCCGCCAAGCTGATCGTCAGCATCATCGGCCGTAACGATCTTGCTCGCAGCTTGGATAGCGCGCCTGCATTTCCCGACACCCTCGGCCACTGGGCTAACGGGTACATTGCTGCCGCGCGGGCGGGAGGCATCATCAGCGGGTACCCGGACGGCACATTCAAGCCCCAAAACCAAGTAACCTACGCAGAGATGGCCAAGATGCTGCTGGAGGCAGCTGGGCAAGGGCCTGTCCTTGGCATGAGCTGGCCAAGCAACTACATGTCCGCCGCCCAAGCGCGTGGGCTCTTTACCGGGATCCCGGGGTATGGCGCCGATAGCCAGGCCATCCGCGGCGACTGCGCCATGATGATCGCCCACACGGTCCGCAACGTCACTCACGCCGCCACGGGCAAGACACTGAGTGAGAGCGTGTTTGGCCAGGCCTCGCTCCTTGAGCTTGTCCCGGCGACTGCAACCGCGCGCATCGGTGCTGCGGTGCAGCTTGACGCGATAGTCCGGGACGCCGCCGGCAATCCGTTGCCGGGTATCGTCGTTGGCTACCGCGTTACAGGGCCCCAGGGCGGGACGATCACACAGACGGGGCAGTTCCGGGCGACTCAGCCCGGCCAGTACATGGTCACCGCTTCCGCCGCCGGGCTGCTCAAGACATCAATGATTGCCGTAACCGGTGATGCAATTGGCTTGCGCGCATCGCCGTCATCTCAGACGATCAGCGCGACAGGCCGAAGCGTCGGTACGATAACCGTGGAGGTTGTCGACAGCTGGGGCAACCGCATTACCACCAACAACACCGCCCAAATCACCATGGCCTACGCCTCCGGGGGCAACAACGGGGCCGTTACATTCACCCAGACAACAGCCGTGGTCCAGGCGGGAGTGGCCGAGTTTGAGGTGACGTCCGGCACCCGGACTGGACGCACGGATACTCTCGTCTTCCGCGCGACGGGCCTGGGGGAGGCCCAAGCATCCATCACGACAGCCGCGCAGGCTGTTGCGGGCGTCGAGTTGTCGGCCAGTCCCTCTTCCCTGCAGGTCAACGCTACCGGCCGGGCTGTGGTTACTGCCACGCTTGTGGACCAGTCCGGCATAGCCTTGACCTCCAGCGGCGTGTCTATCACCTTCGGTATCAGTGGACCGGCTACGTTCACCGGTGGCACAACATCAAGCCGGACGGTTTCTACATCGAGCGGTAAGGCGAGCGTTGAGATATACAGTATCCAGGGCGGTACCGGTGACATCAGGATCACAGCTGCCTCGACCAATCTGCCGAGCGCAACTTTGCGGATCCCCACGTACGTAGCCGGCACTCCTGTAGCCCTGCGTGCCGATGTGTCTGACAGCAGCATCACCGCAGCTCAGACGGGCACATCCGCCAACCGGGCCTTTCTGCAGGTGGAGATGGTCGATAGCCAAGGCCGGCCCGCCAACAAGACGCTACCGGTTAGCCTGAGTCTTGAGTTTGACGACGGCCTGCCGCTTTCGTCGCGCGGCTTGGCGGTGAGCGGGACACTGACCCTTCAGGCCGGTGACAGCCGCACTGGAAACATCATCGTCTCGGCCGCCAGCACCAGCGCCGGTAAGGCAGGCACGCATACCATCAGGGTCGTACCGGACGACAGCAGCCTCGACACCACCTGGTTCAGCGTCACGGTCGAGCCTGGCCCGCTCAAGTCAGTCCGGCTGTCGTTGACGGAGGCAATCAAAGTCTCGCTGCGCAACCCGACCACCACCGTGTACGTCCAACTTGCGGACGCAGCGGGTAATAGCCTTGAGCAGGCCAATGTGGAGATCAGGTGCGGATGGCAGGACCCTGGCAACAACAACAAGGGCAAGCCGACGATTAACGGGATCTACAACCCACCCACCGACGCAACGAGCAGTGAGGCGATCCGCGTGCTGACCGACAGCAGTGGGCGTGCGCAGGTCCGCCTGAGTGCCCAGCCGTACATCAGTGACGATTACCGGCTGGTGTTCCGTAGTGGCACGCTCTCCGCTACCAGCCCGACGGTCACGGTTGTGGATGCGCTTGCCGAGTCAACAACGCTCAGCTTTACCGCCCCCTCAGGTGGCTCAATCAGCCGGGTTCGCGCCGATGCCGATGAGGCGGCGCTGTTAACTGTGATGGTTAGGGACGACAACAGCAACCCTCTGGGGAACTGGAACGTGGCTGTTGAGTTCAGTGGCTCCGGGGAGAACGTTAGGAACGCCCAAGTCGAGCTAGGGACAAAGGTTTCCTCTTACAGCAATGGCAAGATCACGGTACGGACGGTCAACAGCCCCGGCAGCTCAGACCACGGGAAAGCCATAATCAGTTTCCAGGGAGCCAAGTCCGGTTCTTATACGGTGACGGTCAAGCCGGCGGATGCAGCATCTTCCGCGACCGTCAGTCGCAGTTTCCGCACAGATCCGGGCACCGTGATCGCGGGGGTCAAGATCACCACCACTGAGGGCAAGGACCCGACCAGTCTGTCAGTCAAGGCGGACACGCCTGTGGCGCTTAGGCTCTGGTCTGTCGATGCCGGAGGCAATCCGATTACTGCGCCAGGTGCAGTCCATGTGTTGGTCGACTCGACCCACGGGCTATACTCCTCCAATAGCTCTGGAGAGTTCCGCGAAACCTCAGTGGGCTCCCGGGTGCCGCAGGGCGGCCACTTCACCATCCGGCGGGGCACCCAATACGCCTCCGTCTATTACGTTCAGGGCACCGCACAGACAGGCGTCAACATCCGCATCAGGGCTAGCGATGCTGCTTTTGTGGCTTACCAGCTCGATCTGGTCAGTGGTACGCTCAACTCGGCCACTCCACCGGCCGCCCTGATGAGTTACCGTGCCACGGACGCAGAGGGCAACCCCATCGGCGGAGTCAAGGTGGTCTTCGAGGCGACCAAGGGCTCGGTAAGCGCCCCTGAGGGTACCACCAGTTCGAGTGGCAGCGTTGGGGTCACGTGGCATGGCGGCTCCGGGGGCTCTCTAATCGCAACGGTCAAGAACTCGCTACTGGGATCGGGAGCCGCTCAGGTTGAGGCCGTCGGCAACTGGCCGGCGCCATAGACAACGAGTCTGCTTGATTGAGGCACACCCACATGGGGGCCGCCAGCGCGGCCCCCATGTCCCACGCCACTTACCCAGTTCCCAGACTCCGACCATCACGCCCCCACTTTAGAGGATATCAATATCTTCCCGCCGAAGCCTCCCTACACGAGCAGGCCGACTATCAATCGGACAACTATACTGGAGCGATGCCCCTATGACCCTACCCGCCTTCGGCTGGTTCGGCATTCTTGCCGCGCTGCTCTTCGTGGCCGCCGCCGCGACCGCGATGGCGCGCCGGATGCCGGCCAAGAAACGCTTTGTCTTGCACCGCTACCTGGCAGGAGCCGGGCTGTTGAGCATGGCTATCCACGCCATATGGGCCCTAGCGAGGTACCTCTGATGCGTCCACAGAGACCTGTTAGAGACGGGACTTCCCGCGCTCCTGGATTCGTTGCGGTACTAGCACTCGTCCTGGTGTGCATCTTGACCGCCACCGCCTGCAGCAGGCAGACCCCCTTGGTGCCCCTGGTGGCCCACCCTCCCCAGATTGACGGCGAGACGGCTGGTTACCCTGGGCCGGCAGTTAAGGTCGCGGGAGCAGACGTGCTGCTCGCCCACGACGGGACGAACGTCTTCGTGCACCTGACGGCGCAGGCAGACGGGTGGCTGTCGATTGGTTTCAACAGGACCGGTCGTGGCATGGACGGGGCCAATCTGATCCTCGGTGCGCTGGGAGCGGGGGGCGTGGCCAGCTTCTCCAACGAGCTAGGGCGCGGCACAACTCACTCGCCGCTGACAACCCAGCCCGAATACGAGGCTGTGATGATCACCCGTGACGGCAAGCTCGTACTGGAACTAGCGTACCCGATGCAGTTTCCGGCTCAAGGGGGACTCGGGCTCGCCGCCTTGCGCCCAGGGGAGGACTTTGACCTGCTGGTTGCCTATCACCGTTCATCCGCGGCGTATGCGCAGCACACTGCCAGGGGTACGGCACGCATGATGATTGCGCCCTAGGGGCGGCGACTGGGCGGCGTAGGGCCGCGGCTGGGCCATACCTGATACTCCGGCCGCCGCAGGCCCCCCCGGAACGCGGCCAAGCTCTCCTCCGACGACCGCAGCTGGTACTCCCACAGCCCGTCGATCTGGTCAAACCAGACCGCGATCTTGATCCGCGGATACCTGACGTGCATCTGCTCCATGCACTCCTGGATCCAGGCGGCCTTGTCGCCGCCGTTCTCGTTGGACGCGAACTCGGTGATCATATAGGGCATCTCGGGCCACCAGGCGCAGTAGTCGGCGTACAGTGGATCGTAGATCTCGCCGAAACCCCGCCACCGATCTCCCGGGTGCGCCACGCCGTTGTTGTACCCGGTCAGGCCGATCCAGTCCACGACGTCGTCGCCGGGGTAGTAGAGCAAAGGGTGGTTCCATCTGAAGTCTGGGAACGAGCGGTCGTGCGGGTTAAACACGTGCACCGCGTTGTCCGCGCCCTCGTTCCGGAAGACCTCAACGACATGCCGCCAGGCCAGCCGGAAGATGTCCGGATCCTTGCCGTAGAACCAGGCGCACCAGGTCGACCAGTCGCCGTTAAACTCGTTGCCAAACCGCACGAACACCGGCCCATCGACCGCCGCCACGGCCCTGGCCCACCCACGTAGCCAGTCATCATACTCGCCTCGCAGCAAGTCAAGCAGCAGTGTTTCGTTTCCCTGGCCGACGCGCCACGGCTGGATCGCCAGCATCATCAGGCGGCCATCCGAGTACACACGCTGGATCTCTTCGGGCCTCGGCTCGGTGCTAAAGCAGATGTAGGTGCTGGCTAGCCCGAACTCGTGCCCCAGGTCGGCCTCAAGGTCGCGAATCCGCGGCAACAGGTCGCCCGTGCCCAGTTTGTGAGGCGTCATGATCCCCCACATGGTGCGGTCGGGCGGGATGTGTATCGCCGCCCCCGGGGTGCCGATCGTGACCGCCATCTGACCAGCGGAAACCTCATCCGGACCGTCGCCGCTGCCTGGTCCAGCCGCGGCCTGCGGCGCGGTCGGCGCGAAGCTCCGCAGAATGCCTCGCAGCGCGGCCTCGCCGGCCTCAGCTCTCCGCGCATCGGTCTTGAGCATGAAGGTGTAGACCGTGCTGCCATGGACCAGATCGTACTCCAAGTAGTGGCACAGATCGTCCTCCGCCAGCGGCGCGCGCCGCCAGCGCAGCAGCCACGCATCGAACCCGAGGAGGCGCCCGTGGCGCGATTCCTCCAGAATCAGCCCCGCCTGCTGCCCAAGCACGCTGCGATTGGAATACATCACGTACTCACGCGCCGACACTTGGCCCAGGGGCTGGGCCAGCACCGTCAGCTTGGCGCCGGGTCCGTGAAGAATCGTGGCGACCGCCGGCAGTATCTCGGGCTGCCAATCCGCGGGGTGGTTAAGCTTCAGACCGTCGAACGCGTTGACGAGCACGGGCCAGTCCACGCCGGGGTGGCTTCTCGGGCCCCATGAGCTGGTAAGGTTGATGCTCCATCGCCCACCACCCAGGACGAGGGCCATTGTTGCGAGCAAGGCGAGCAGCAACAAAGCCATCAGCCGTTGTCTCATCCCGCTGACGGGACCCGATGCTGATTGAGTGCGGTCCTGTTTGGCCATCTGGCGCGTATTCGCCGCCCAGCTAGCCTGCGCCTGTCGCCAGTTGCGCGAGGAAAGCCAAGTCGGCCCGCCATCCGCCTGTACTCAGTGTTAGTATGTTATCGACGGATCGCTTCAGCGCTGCGAGGCGAGCCCATCTAGACAAGCGCATACCTGCCGGGGGAGCTCAGGACAGCTGGGCTGAGAGTGCGCGCAAACCGCGCAGACCCCTGACCCGATCTGGGTAATGCCAGCGTGGGGAGAGCACCGATCCGTTGCCCACCGGCTTGCTCCGGTGGGTTTCGACTTGAGTGGGGAGAGTGGCTTACATGACTAAGATGACGCAACTCGAGGTCGCGCGCGCCGGCCGGATCAGCCCGGAGATGAGCGCCGTCGCGACCGCCGAAGGCATCGACCCCGAAACCCTGCGCCAAGACATCGCCGCCGGCCGGACAGTCATTCCCGCCAACCCCGCGCACAGGAGCCTGCGCCCCGTCGGCATCGGTCGGGGCCTGCGAATCAAAGTCAACGCAAACATCGGTCTATCCGGGGCGGTGACGGCTTCAGCCGAGGGGGAGGCGTCCAAGCTCGACGTGGCGTTGGCCGCGGGCGCCGACGCTGTTATGGACCTGTCGACGGGCTCAAGCGAGGCGATGGCCTCGGCACGGCGGGCGGTGATCGCCCGCTCCAGCGTACCTGTGGGCACGGTGCCAATCTACCAGGCTGCCGTCCAGGCTCAGGAGCGAGGCGGCGCCGTGGTCGGCATGACCGCCGAGGAGATGTTCCGGGCGGTGGAGGAGCACGCGGCCGACGGCGTGGACTTTGTCACCGTGCACTGCGGGGTCAATCAGGCGGCGCTGGAGGCCCTGCGTGCCTCTCGACGGCTGACTGGCGTCGTCAGCAGAGGCGGCGCGTTTACCGTGGCGTGGATGCTGCATCATGGCGAGGATAACCCGTTCTACAGCGGTTTCGACCGGCTGCTCGACATCGCACGCCGGCACGATGTGACCCTTAGCCTTGGGGATGGGATGCGGCCCGGCTGCATCGCCGACGCCACCGACGCCGCTCAGGTCGCCGAGCTGGTTACGCTTGGCCAGCTGGTCGAGCGCGCGCGGGACGCCGGGGTGCAGGTGATGGTCGAGGGGCCCGGGCACATTCCGCTGCACCAGGTCCAGGCCAACGTGACCTTGGCTAAGGCCCTGTGCCATGGAGCGCCGTTCTATGTGCTTGGGCCGCTCGTCACGGACAGCGCCGCCGGACACGACCATGTCGCTGCCGCGATCGGCGGCGCGCTCGCGGGGTGGGCCGGAGCCGACTTCCTGTGCTACGTCACGCCGGCCGAGCACCTCGGGCTGCCGGACGCGGCGCACGTGCACGAGGGCGTCGTCGCGGCACGCATCGCTGCGCACGCCGCCGACCTAGCCCGCAGGCTGCCGAGTGCGTGGCAGCGCGACCGGGCGATGTCACTGGCGCGACGGGAAATGGACTGGCAGGGCCAGATCGCGCAGGCAATCGATGGCCGGCGGGCGTGCGAGCTGCGGCAGCGGCTCAACCCGGCGACTGCCGGCGGGAGCGGCGGCGACGAGCGTAAGCCCTGCTCCATGTGCGGGGACCTCTGCGCGATCGAGATCGCCAAGCGGGCGATGGGGGGCGGCTGCTTGTAGTTTTGGGGAGTTTGGTTTCGGTACGGCTCCGGCCAGCGTACACCTGCCTTTGACGGCTACGTCCAAAGGCAGGTGGAGTCATCAGGTGACACAAACCGAGGGCGCAGGCTCCCTGCGCATCCGCATCGACGCAGGCCACGGCGGGGCAGACCCCGGCGCGGTTGGTAACCGCATCCGCGAGGCGGAGCTCAACCTTGAGCTGGCCAAACTCGTTGCCGCAAGCATGAGGGGCGTCGGGGTACACGTCGACATGACGAGGACGACAGACGAAGCCATCACCGCCACCGAGCGCACCCGGCGCCTGATCATCCCGGGGGTTGCGTGCAGCGTGAGCATCCACGGCAACTACTTTGGCGACCCGCGCCCACGCGGCCACGAGGTGTACGTCAGCGCGTTCGATGCCGAAAGCCGGCGCTTGGGGCAGAGCATCTCCGATCAGCTCACCCGCTGGATGCCGCACATCCCCCCGCGGAACCCGCCGGTACGCACCCGCCTTGCCTCCGGAGGCACGGCCGATTACTTCTACGTCATCCGCCAGCCTGTGCGGGCAGGGATTCCGGCGGTGTTGGTCGAGTGCGGTTTCCTCAGTAATCCGGAGGACGCCGCAGTGCTGCGGGAGTTCTGGGGGCGGTTCGCGATCGCGCACGCCATCAGCCGTGGCATTGCCGCATGGGCTGGACTCGATGATATCTGCGCCCAGCTGGAGCAGGAGCTCGCACGGACTCAGGGCAGGCTTGGCTAGCCCCCGCCCACAGGGGTAGCTCGCCAGCCCTCGGCATAGCCTCACCTTAGGTGACGCTGCATGAAGCATAATCTCGGCTCGCGAGCTGCCTTCGCGTTGATCGGGCTGCTGACCTTGGCTTTGGCTGCCGGGGCGGCCCGGTTGCCCGCGCCGTTCTCCGCCGTGGTCAAGACGCCGACGCAGCATGACCGGTGGTATTGGGAGAAGACCGGCCAGGTCGTCTGGGAGGCGTCGGCAGACCGGCCGTTCGTTGCCCTGACGTTTGACGACGGACCCGACCCGGCCGGCACGCCCCGGGTGCTCGAGATCCTGGCGGCGTACGGAGCGCGGGCGACGTTCTTCCAGATCGGCAGCAAGGTACGCCAGCACCCGCAGCTGGCCCGGCAGGTGGCGGAGGCAGGCCACGAGATTGGTAATCACACCCTGTCGCATGCCTATCTTTGGGGCGCAACTGAGCTCAGGATCCGGCGGGAGATCGAAGGTGCCCGAGAGGCCATCGAGGATGTGGCCGGGGTGGGGACGACGTTGTTTCGCCCGCCCGGCGGCTCCTACACTGATCCCATCGTCCGCACGGCCGAGCGGCTCGGCTACACCGTCGTCTTGTGGTCTTGGACCGAGGACCCGCGGGATTGGACGACGACCAGCGCCGAGGTGATCAAGAAACGGGTCCTCGACAGCGCCGCCCCCGGCAAGATCATCGTCCTGCACGACGGCGGCGGCGACCGCACGCAGATGCTCCGCGCCCTGCCGGAGATCGTCGCGGGCCTGATTGACAAGGGGCTGAGATTGGTGACTGTCAGCGAGCTGCTGCGGCGGTAGATATCCCCGCCCCCGCCGCTGGACCTACTTACAGCAACAGGGACGGCCCCCGCGCCGTCCCTGCCTGTCGTACGCCTGGCAATCAGTATCGCTAAGGGGTTAGAGTCCCCGACGCACCGGACTCAGACGGAAGCGTTAGTGAACAGGCACTGCGTCGCCGTGAGGCGGGGTGGGGAGGGCCTGGGAGCAAACCTCGGAACGAAGCGCAAGCGAACCAGTGTTGGCGGGGTCCCGGGGGCGACCTGGCGACAGACAGGGAAGCCCAATTACTGAGGAAGCACCGGGATAGCGTTAGGATGGTCGGCTTCGAGGGGAAGCGATATTGACGATCCAGGGAGGCCTGCCATGGTCCAAGACCCGGTGTTCATGTCATGAATGGCCGAAGAGCCGGGATGGGGTAATCGGCGGCAAGGGGCGGCCCAAGCAGCCGGTGATGCCGTGGCAGGAGTCAGACGACCCGGTAGTAGTGATTAAGCCCAGGCCGAAGAACCCCGGCAACGGGCGGGAGGGGAAAACCTGGACGACCGCCGTCTTGGTACGGCGGCGGCCGCTGGACCCCAAAAGGCCAGTGGTCAGGCGAAGCGGGGAACCAGCAGGCAAATGGTGGAGGATACGGTACACCGAGCGCGGGATAGAGGGACAGCAAACCTAACGGGGCGCACCGAGAGGCACCAGCCCACCGAAGGCGGGAGGCCGCCTCAGGTCAGAGGGCGCCGTCCCCGACCTGAGTACTCACCCGGCTAATACGTTGTGCAGCAACGACGGTAGCCGAGGAACGGGGAAGGAACAGGCCGCGCGGCGGGCAAGGCCGGGTCCAAGACGCCAACGACGACGATGGGGGACACCATGACGAAAAGGAAGCACCACTCCCTCTATGGGCAAATCCTGCAGCGGCTAGACACGGCATTCGCCAAGGTGAAGGCCAACCGTGGGGCGGCGGGGATTGACGGGGAGAGCATCGCGGAATTCGAGCAAGACCTGGAGGCAAACCTAGCCCAGCTGAAGCGGGACCTGAAGGAGAAGACCTACGCGCCGCAGCCGGTGCGGCGAGTCTATATTCCGAAGGCCAGCGGGGGTCAGAGGCCTTTAGGCATTCCGACGGTGCGTGACCGGGTGGTGCAGCAGGCCCTGCGCCTAGTGCTGGAGCCGGTGTTCGAGCCGCTGTTCTGCGATTCGAGCTATGGGTTCCGGCCTGGACGCAGCGCGCACCAGGCGCTAGACCGGGTGAGCGGGCATCTGCGAGAGGGGTACAAATGGGTGGTCGACTGCGACCTGAAGTCCTACTTTGACACCATTCCGCAGGAGGCGCTCATTGACCGGGTAGCCGAGGAAGTAGCCGATGGAACCGTGCTCAAGCTCATCCGCAGCTTCTTGCAGGCTGGCGTGATGAGCGAGGGGCAACTGCAGCGGACGATAGCCGGAACGCCGCAAGGCGGGGTAATCTCGCCGCTGCTCGCCAACATCTATCTGCACGGCTTCGACCAGTTGATGGAGGACCGCGGCCTGCGGTTGACCCGGTACGCTGATGATTTCGTCATCCTCTGCCGGACACAAAGAGCCGCCGAACGGGTCATGGGCAACGTGCAGAGCTACCTGGAAGGTCAGCTGGGGCTGACGGTTAACCGCGAGAAGAGTAAGGTGGTCCATCTCAGCGAAGGGTTTGTGTTCCTAGGGTACGAGTTTGGGACCTGGGGGCGACGGCCCGGACCGAAGGCCATCCTGCGCTTCAAGCAGCGAATCCGTGAACTGACCCGGCGGAACCAAACCATCCCGGTGGACAAGATGGTACGGGAGCAGTTAAACCCATATCTCCAGGGCTGGGCGGGGTACTTCGGCTATGGACAGGTCCGGCAGCGATTCCTCGACTACGACAAGTGGATCCGGCGCAGGTTGCGCATGGTCCAGCTACGTAGCTGGAGACACATGAAGGGCCTCCACCGGGCCATGCGGCAAAAGGGGTGGAAAGGCCCTCTCCCCGCCGTCTATGTGAACATGCGGCGTTGGCGGAGTAGTGTGCACAGCCTCGTCAACTACGCGCTTGGTCCCGACTGGATACGCGGACTTGGCCTTGTCAGTCTAGTGGACTTCCACCGTCCGACAATGGTCACCGTCACAAGATAAGCTGCTGGAGGAGCCGTGTACGCGGCCCGTACGCACGGTTCTGTGAGAGGGGCGGTTACCCCGCCCCTACTCGATTTGCGGTCCTGGCTATGTGTATCTTGAGAACTCTGTCTCTGTGGTGCTCCCCCCGCCTACTCCTTCTTGTCGTCCTTCTTGGCCGTCCCGGCCATCCGCTTGAGAGCCTTGGGATCTTCGACCTTGGCGTCGCACTCCGCGCACATCCAGTAGCCGGCGCCCCCGCCGACGCCTTCGTGCCATGACATCAATGCGTTGCAGCCTGGGCAGGCAAACGTCTCGAGTGTGGACATGTGGGTTTCCCTCCTCGGGTAGTAGTTAATATCAATATATAATGAAACCTCCGGGCAAGTCCACCCTGGGGGCGATCCGAGCCGGGCGGCGAGGGCGCGGGCGGGCCGGGGGGTGTGCCGGGGGGCCGGGGCGGCGGGGGGCCGGGGCGGCGGGGGCAGGGTGCGGGGCGAGGTCTGCGCTATCTGAGCATATTGGCTGCCTGAGTTGCCCTGATTCCGGCAGTCTTGGGGGTCACATATGCTCTCAAGCGGCACTTAGGCCGCCTATTGTCTCCTAGAAAGCAACGTCGGCTGCAAGTGTGCTCAAAAAGCGGCAACACACATGCCGTCTGTGCTTTCTAAGCGCAGTTGGCGGCGCCCAGGCCGCTCTCAGTCAGCCCCCTCTCGCGGCGATGCCTCGCCCGGCCTCCCCTGGGCTCGCCGACCTCGCCGGACCGGCGCCATGTCATCCCTCGGCACGCAGGACTTTTCGCCTCACGAACCGAACCCACCCAGGTATGGACCGGCGCGCCTTTCTCGCACTGACGATATGCATGCTCACGGTCGCCCTCGGGGTGGGCCTGATTGTGCCGTTTCTGCCTATCTACGCCACGGAGCTAGGGGCCAGCGGCATCTGGATCGGCCTGATCTTCGGGATCAACCCGCTGGTTTCCGGCACCTTTACGCTGCTGCTCGGTAGCCGCAGCGACCGGATGGACAAGAAGAAACTCATCACCGTCGGCCTCTTTGGCTATGTCCTCGTCGCATTCGCGTTCATGGCCGCCCGCACCCCGCTGCATCTCTTTCTGACGCGCGTAATGCAGGGCGCCTTCGGTGCTGCGGTGCTGCCCATCTCGCGCGCCTACGCCGGCGAGCTGGTCCCGCGCGGTTCGGAGGGGCGCACGATGGGCCTGTTTAACCTGGCCTTCGTCGGCGGCTTTGCCGCCGGTCCGACCGTCGGCGGATTGCTGTGGGATGCCTTCGGCCGCCAGGCACCGTTTGTCGGCATGGCTTCCCTGACCCTGCTTGCGCTGGTCATGGTCCGCGCCTATGTGCCGAGCCGCCAGCCCGTCCACAGGGGCGAGGGGCCGCGCGGCGTCGACATCCGGCCGCTTGCCGACCCGCACATCCGCGGCAACGTGTTGCTCCGCGCGACGCTGTCGATCGGCCACGGGGTATTCTTCGTGCTGCTGCCGTTGGTGGGCGAGAGCAATTTCGGCCTCACCTCATCCCAAATCGGTCTCCTGGTGACCATCCGCGCCGGCACCGAATCCCTGATCCTACCCCTGATGGGCCGCGTCGCCGACCGCGTCGACCGCCGCGTTCAGGTCGTGCTGTGCGCATCACTGATGCCAATTTCGCTGCTGCTAATGCCCATGGTCCAGACTTACTCGCAGCTGGTGATGGTGACGATGCTGTTTGGCATTGGCGGTGGCGGCGCAATGCCGGCCTCGACCGCGATCGCCGTCGACAAGGGCCGCACCTGGGGCATGGGATCGCTCATGGGACTGGAGCAGGTCGCACAGAGCCTGGGGATGGCCGCAGGCTCATCAGGCAGCGGGGTGATCATGGACGCGTGGTCACCCTGGGCCGCGTTCCGGCTGGCTGGTCTAGCTGCGCTGAGCGGCATCACCGTCTTTTGGCGCTGGTCGCGCGGCTACCAGTCCGAGCACCGGCGTGCCGAGCCGGTGGAGTTGAAACCAATCTCCTCCCCCGCTGTCGCCAGCCCATCGCTGGCTGAAGCTGAAGCTTCCTCCACCCCCGCAACGTCCTCGACCCAGGGCGTCACCGGGCAGCCGGGCGGCCTGGCCTAGGATCTTCCCCCGAGAGGCCCGAAAGGGCTTGCTCGGTTTCAACCAATGCGTTAGTATTTAAATACACTAATCCCTTATTAACCAACGCAGGAGGTTGAACATGGAAGACCAAGTCCAGGGGCTGCCCCGCCTCGGTGAGAGGGCGCCGGAGTTCGAGGCAAGCACCACGCACGGCAAGCTCAAGCTATCCGACTACAAGGGCAAGTGGCTGATCCTGTTCTCGCACCCCGCCGACTTCACGCCGGTCTGCACGACCGAGTTCGCGGCCTTCGCCGCCGTCCAGCCGCAGCTCCAGAAGCTCAACACCGAGCTGCTGGGCCTCTCCATCGACAGCACCTTCTCGCACATCGCGTGGGTGCGTAACATCAAGGACAAGCTCGGTGTCGAAATCACCTTCCCCATCATCGCCGACCTCGACATGAAGGTCGCCACGGCCTTCGGCATGATCCAGCCGGCCCTCGGGCACACCGCGACCGTGCGGGCCGTGTTCGTGATCGACGACCAGAGCATCCTGCGGGCGATGATCTACTATCCGATGACCACGGGACGCAACATGGACGAGTTAGTCCGGTTGGTGCAGGCCCTGCAGACTGCCGACAAGCATAAGGTCGCGACCCCGGCCAACTGGCGGCCTGGCGACAAGGTCATCGTGCCGCCGCCGCAGACCGCTGCCGCAGCCGAGGCACGCATGCATGAGGGCTATGAATGCGTAGACTGGTATCTGTGCCGCAAATCTCTGCCGTCTGAGTGATCGCAGCGACACCTAGCTGGCCGATTGCAGGACGCTGACAGGGCTGGCTCAGGGACAGCGATTAGCGGGCGGCTTGACATCGGGGGCTCGGGGGCGCGCAGGCGCTTGCCGGGCCCCTGGGGTTTTTGGAGCAGCGACGCGATGCGCCGCTCTTGCCTCATTGGCCACACGCGACGCGATGCGCCGCTCTTGCCTCATTGGCCCGGCTGGGGTCGCGGGCCGGGTGAGGCTGCGAGCGGCGCATCGCCTCGCTTTTGGGTTGGGGGTCACCATGCTTGACGGGGGGGGGCCCGGACAACCGGGGTTATGTCGTAGGCGGTGCCGAACGGCACCGCTCCTCCCGATGACCCGGGGCAGACGGCCCCACCCGGCGGGCAAGAGCCGCGCTACCGCCTCGCTCACCTCGCGGCGCGCTACGCCTGCCGCGCCACAGTTGCAGGGGCGCTATACCGCCTCTCCAACATGAGACTCCGCAGAAACAGCAGCCCGCCGCAGGCCCGCACCGCCCCGGCAATCACCAGCGCAGGCCTGATTCCGATGCCCTCCATCAAGGCGACAGATAGCATCGGGCCAGCTAGTTGAGCGACATTGATTACAGTTGCATGATACGCAAGGTATGTCGCACGCTTCTCTGGCGGAGCGATTTCGAGCAGGCTGTTGAGCAGCAACAGGTTGGTGCCGCAGTTGAAGACGCCGGCCCACGCGGAAGTGATCATGCCCAGCGGTAGCTGGATGATCATGGCCAGGGTCCAGACGTTGCCGGAGACCCCCGCCGCACACCACCAGAGCACGTTTCGGCTGCCGCGCTGCTCACCCAGTCGCGCCCAGTAAGCTACGGCAACGACCGCCGCAAGTGACTCCACGACAGCGTACACGCTGATCCACGCGTTATTGGCGCCCATGATCGTCACCCGGTAGCGCGTGAACAGCGGCCCACCCATCGCCCAGCCAAAGTACAGCACAAACGCGGCGAGCTCGAAGTGCCGGAAGTCGCCGTCCGCGATAATCTGCCTGAAACCAGCTCTCGCCCCACCCTGAGCCCGAGACGTCGCAATCGAGGTGCCCAGGGCGCCCGGCGCGGGCTGCGCATCCGGCGGCAACTCGACCAAGCGGAGCAACATGTATGCCTCCACCAATCCGACCGCAAACGCCAAGGCGAACATGATCTGGTACCCAATGGGGTAGCGGATCACATCCAACAGCTTGCCGGTGATCAGCAGCGGCACCACGCCGACCAGCGAGACCAGGCGCATGCGCATGGCCAGAGCCCGCGCCCTGGCGCGCGGCCCGAAGGCCTCGGCGATCAGGCTCTGCATGGCGACGCCGGAGAGTGTTGCGGGCAGGTTGGTCAGGGCGACGACGCCGACGAGAAACCAGGCTTGAGCGGTTTCCCGCAGCATTGGCGCGAGGGCGTACACCACGAAGAAGGCCCGCGCGGCAGCGACGGTCGCGAACGCGGCGCGCTGCTTGTGCTCGGTGCGGTCAAGTAGGTTTCCGCCGGGAATCGCACATAGCAGGCTCATGAATGCAGGCAGGGACGACATCAAGCCGATCTGGAAGTTGGTCGCGCCGAGGCTGAGCGCATAGATGCCCAAGAAGGGCGAAACCATGTTGGCCGCGAGAGCAGCCATTACCCCGTTGCGGTTGCTGTAGCGGACGTTGCGCCGCAGAATCCGTTGAGCCTCGACTGTCGGCGCGAGTTCCGCAATGTCTGGCACCGTTGGATGCTCCTTCGACGGCAATCGACAGCCGCACAACACACCGCACTTCGGCAGCTATCGCCGCGCTCCTGCCCCAGTCGTCATCGAGCTGCGCAGTCAAACAGTTCCGAGCCAGCTAGAGAGCCCCACATTTGTCAGTCTACGCGCTCGTATCCCGAAGGGGCCTGCGAAGGGGGCGGCGGGTTGCTCGGATCGGGCAGCCTGCGGGCAGATGTTGCTCGAATCGGACAAGCATGGCGTGGTCAGTTGCTTGTTCCGAGCAACCCGGGCGGTCCCGAGTCGCCGGTTGCTCACATCGGGCAACCCGAAGCCCCGCGGTTGCTCGAATCGGACAAGCTCCGTGCGGTCAGTTGCTTGTCTCGAGCAACCCGAGCCCCCCGAACTGAGAGGTTGCTCACATCGGACAACCAGAGGGCTGGCAGTTGCTCGAATCGGACAAGCATGGCGTGGTCAGTTGCTTGTTCCGAGCAGCCCGGGCGATCACGAGTCGCGGGTTGCTCACATCGGACAACCAGAGGGCCGGCAGTTGCTCGGATCGGACAAGCTCCGCGTGGTAAGTTACCTGCTTCGGGCAACACCATGCAACCCGCTCGCCCCTCGCCCAAGCTCACCTGCTGCGCGCTAAATCCCGCAACCGTCCCACGCTGAGCTCCTCGAGCGAGGGAACGAGCAAATCAGCACCCGGAAACTCCAAGTCCTGCAGGCTCTCTGTCGGCGCCGCAACCACCGCCAGGCCGGCCGCATGTCCGGCAGCCACGCCGCGCGGCGAATCCTCAATCGCCACGCCCTCGGCCGCCTTGACACCCGCCAGCTCGATCGCTGCAAGGTACCCGTCCGGCGCCGGCTTAACCTTGGCGACGTTGTCGGACCCGACGATGCCGGCAAACGCCTCACTGATCTCAAGGCGCTGCAGTAGCCGCTCCGCCACGACCCGCCGCGCGCTCGTGACTACCCAAAGGGCGACGCCTGCGTCCCGCAGGCCCGTGACCAGCGACAGCAGCCCCGGCCGGGGCCCCAGGCCTCGCTCAGCCGCGATCTCGTCGTATGCCCGGTCCTTGGTGGCGTAGAGCTCCGCCTTGGTCGCGCTGCCGCCCAGCTCAACAAACCACTCAGCTACCCTCCTGCCGCCCAGGGTAACCGCAGCCGCGAAGCTCTCCGCATCAATCTTGATCCCAAACTTGGCAAACGTCCTGGTATACGCCTCCGTATGTATTGGCTCCGTATCGGCCAGCACGCCGTCCATGTCAAAGAACACCGCTCTTAGCTCATTGCCCTGCCGTTTGTGCTCTGGTATCATGGCTGCTCCCTTCCCGCCGCTGCTCGCTGCGTTATCGTAAGTATACAGGGCAGGACTAATCTCGCCCACCGCAGAAAGGCTCTGGTCGCCTGGGGATTCTCTGGGAACTCCCTCGCTCGCAGCCGGTCTATTCATGTATCCACACCCTGGAGGTGCTCTCCGTGCACACCAAGCGCCGTTATACCTATGTTGGGCTCGTGGCAGTCCTGGCGCTGGCCCTCGTTGCCGCCGGGTTGTCCGCTCCCGCTCCGGCGGCGGGCGCCGCGTCGTACGACTTCAGCCTGCTTGAGCTCTGCCTCAATCTGATTCGCAACTACTACCCAGGCGAGTACTCCATCGACCGCCTGATGGAGGGGGCCGCCAAGGGACTGGTCCAAGCGCTCGGTGACCCATACTCCGACTACCTGACGGCAAGTGAGTACCAGAGCCTGATGACCGGCCTCGCCGGAGCCTTTGGGGGGCTGGGCATCTACATCGATACGTCCCCCGACGGCTACGTCGTGATCATCGCGCCCATTAAGGGCACGCCTGCCGACCTGGCCGGACTGCGCCCAGGCGACAAAATCGCCACTGTAGACGGCGAGGACTTTCGGTACACCGAGATCAACGCCGCCTCGCGCAGGTTGCGCGGAGAGCCGGGCACTAAAGTTACGCTAGGCATCATCCGGTTAGGGGTTTCTGGATTGCTGCAGTTCGAGCTGACCCGCGCGTGGATCGAGGTTGACCCCGTCGAGTCTGAGATGCTCGACTCGGACACCGGGTATATCCACCTGTCCACCTTTAGTGAAACCGCTACGGCACGCATCGATCAGGCGATCGCCGAGCTCCGGGCCGCCGGTGCCAAAGGCGTCGTCCTCGACCTGCGCAACAACGGCGGCGGTCTGCTCAACCAGGCGATATTCATCGCGGACCGCTTCTTGACCACGGGGCAGGTCGTCCTCAGCGTGCACACCAAGACCGGTGAGCCAGATGTCTACCGGGCCACCGGCAACCGTTACCTCGGCCTGCCCGTGGTTGTTCTCGTTAACGAGGGCACTGCCAGCGCGTCCGAGATCCTCGCCGGCGCCATCGGTGACAACGGCATGGGCACGATCGTCGGCACGACTACCTACGGCAAGGGCGCCATCCAGAACGTTTGGGGTATCACGACAGGCGGGGGTCTCAAGCTGACGACGGCGCAGTACTTGCTGCCGTCAGGCGTTGCTCTGCAGGGCCGCGGTATCACGCCCGACGAGGTCGTGGCCGAGGACCTGGATCAAGTTGCACCGCAGCTAGCTTGGTACCGGGTGATTCGGCACATGCGCGTCGGATTGGATGTGCTTGAGCTGCAGGAGGCGTTGATCTTCCTAGGCTACGGCGGCTCCCCAGCCGACGGAGTCTACGGCATGCGGTGGGTTGAGGCGGTAAAGGGGTTCCAGCGTGACCACGGCCTGTATCAGACTGGCGAGGTCAACGAGAAGACTGCTAGTGCCCTCAACCGGGCGGCTGCGGAGCACCTCGCCGCGACCGCCGCTGATGCGCAGTTAGAGCGAGCTGTCGAGATTCTCAGGGCCAAGTACTAGGGCGGAGCAGCATCGGACCGGCCCAAGGACATCGAGATAGCCTACCGACATAGCCGAGTAGCCCCGGAGCGCCGCGCGGAGCAGCGCTCCGGGGCCTTGCTTCTGTGAAGGAGGCGCGCCGGGGTGTCCGGATTCTGGACAGCTGGCTGCCATCACCTTCATCACCACCGGCGCCTGCCGCGGTTGCCGAGCCGTGCGGGCCGTCAGCACCGGGGGACCAGGCCCGAAAAACCCGTGCCGCAGGCGGCATCTGGGTTCATCCCAGACAAATCACACGTCGTGCTGTGGTTTGTAGGGCAGGAGATTCGATAACAGCAGAGGAAAGATGACAGTCCTCGCGGGTTTCGGGTCGGGCAGGGGGTCTATCTGACGAATGGTGCCAATCCCAGAGCGCAAGCCGTCGCGACCAGCTAACTTGGTCCGGCCACTGACGCGCACATGGCCAGCTGCCGTGGTCCTGATCATTGCGTTCTCGCTCCTGCTCGGTGGCTGCAACGGCGTTACCATCGCGGTGCCGTCGGGTGGCGAGCCCACTAACCCAGGCGCCACGCCCAACGACAACGAGTGCCCCCCGTCAGTGGTTGTGTCGATCTACGACAAACACTCGACACGCATCGAGCCCTCCTGGCAGCTAGAGCTTGATCGGCCCGTCACACCGGCGATTTCGCAGGCGGGAGATTACCTGATCATCGGCCGCTCCTATGGCTCTGTCCGCACCAGCACTCACTGGGGCGCGCACGTCTACGACATGCTGACCGGGAAAGAGCTGTGGGCTAAGAGCTACCGGACCACGAGCTACCGCACGATTGAGGTTGAGGTCTTGGGGCCTGCCCCGGTCTTCGCCGTATCGGTGTTCACGTACAGCAACTCCGGCACGCTCTATACCTACGATGCAAGTGGCCGCCAGCTATGGACGAGGCCCGTAGTCTGTTCAGCCCTGCTACGCACCGACTCCGCCGGCTCACGGATCCTGGGCGTCGACCGCGGCCGTGAACAGGTGTTTATCGTCGAGACCGCCACTGGACGCGAGCTCGCCACGGTTTCCGGTGAGACTGGCACATCGCTGCAGGTAGCCCCCGCAGGGCCGGCGTTGGCGTTCTCGGGCAGCACCATGATCATGATCTCCGCCGCCAACCGGGTGCTGGCGCGAGTCCCGACACGCAACGAGTTCACGGGCATCAACATCGTGCCGTCTGGTGACGGCGTGATTGTCGCTACGGGCGGCTCGGATAGCGCCGTCTACCGTCTTGACGCCAAGGGGCAGCTGATTTGGCAACGCAAGCTCACCCCGGGCGGTTCCAACACGCTCTCCATCAGCCCCGACGGGCGACACATCATGGCACTCAATGTCGGAATCGAGCATGGCATGGTGCTCATCGACGCCCAAGACGGCAAAATTCTCCGTAGGAATTCTTTCACTGCCATCGAAACAGCAAAGAGCCAATTCATCCGCTCGGTCTGCTTCCTGCCCGAGGACGGAGGCTTTCTGGTTGATTACGCCGTCTCGCGTGACAGGGCGGGCGCCCATGCGGAGGATCGTAGTCTGTTGCGCCTGGATGCCAACCTTGAGCTTGTCGGCCGGTTGGATCTCGGCGCCAATGTCGATGTTCTGATGTCGGCCGACGGCACCGTCTGCGTTGCAGTGGACAACGTGCCGATCGAAGTAAGCGGGGCTGGCAACAACAAGGTCAAAGTCTACAATCTCAGTCCGCTGCTGGGTCTTTAGATAGGGCAGGCGGCCGGCTGACGGCTGCCAGGACCGAGCCCCTAGTTGGAGGCATCCGAGTGTCCCCACGAGCGCACCGGCCGCGTTTCCGGCCGTATGCCTGTCGTTTGGCGCTGCTCCTTGTCGTCTGCGTTGCCTGGACAGGCCTTGTTCCAGCTACCTCCCTCGGGCCGACTTGGCCGGGCCGAGCAGCATTGGCTCAGCCGGTGGCGTCGCCAGTGGATTTTCCGGACCTGGTGGGCCACTGGGCCAGGCCGGTCGTGTCTCTCTTAGCTGCTAGGCGTATCGTCGATGGCTTCCAGGATGGCCTCTATTACCCGGCTCAAACGCTTACACGGGGCCAGTTTGCCAAGCTGATTGTTGCGGGCATCGAGGGCAACTCGGCAGCCGACCTGTTGACGGCCGTGCCGCCTGCCTTCACCGATCTGGTTGGACACTGGGCCCGCGGATGGATTGCGGCTGCGCGCGAGATGGGCTTGATGATGGGCTTCGCAGGCGGGCGGTTCGAGCCCGATCAGGGGATGAGCCGGGCCCAAGTGACGGCAGTACTCGTGCGGGCATTAGGCTGGGAGGCTGATGCTGCTCGCCTGACCACAACTGAGGCGCTTGGCCGTCTGGCTGGTTTCGCCGATGTTGCCGAGGTGCCACCCTGGGCCGCTGCCTACCTGGCGGTCGGTGCGGAGCGGGGGATCGTGCGTGGCTACGCCGATGGGACCCTCAGGCCGCTGCAGCCGGTGACGCGCGCCGAGGCCGCGATGTTCCTTGCCCGGGCCTTTGACCGCCTTAGCCTGCTGTTTGACATCGGCGGCGACCTCTGGGAGATCGACCCGTCAGGCGCGCTCGTGCTGCAAAACGTCTGGGGCTGGCCGTCCTCTGGCACGCCGGAGCTGCTGCGCCTTATGACCGGGCCGTCGACCGTCTGGTACCGCAACGGCGTACCTGCGCAGCCTGCCGATCTCGGCCCTGCGGACCGGGTGCTGGTCGTGCTTGACCCACGGGCGGCCGGAGCCGGCGCAGGGTCTCAAGGGGCTGTCCTCTGCGTGTACGCGCTGGCCTGGGACGTACTGGGTGAGGTTGAGGCGATCGATTTGCCCGCCGGCACCCTCCGGGTTCGCTCGGCGGCAGGCGAGCTGATCAGCGTAGCCTCTGCGGCAGAGGCTCAGGTTTACCTCGACGGTCGGCAGGCTAGCCTTGGCCTACTGGCCGCCGGCGACCGGGTGTATACCGTGTTTGACCCGCTGACGGGCCTCGCCCGCCTGGTTGACGCAGTGCGCCCGCTCGCAGTTGGCGTGGTCGTGGGGGCAGGGCAGGACGGCTCTAGGCGCTATGTCGACATCCGGCAGCCCAGTGACACCGGCGCCGGCGGGGCTATCGAGCCAGAGCCCGCGCGCTACTGGCTGGTAGCGGACCAGGACCTTGTGATCCTGGCCAATGGCATGCCCGGCTGGGCCGGCGACCTAATGCCGGGCCGCGGCATCTTGCTGGCCGCGCCCACCGTCCCCGGAGAGGCCGCAGCATACTGCGAGGTATGGGAAATGGCCCCGGCTAGTTCAGCCTCGGTCGAGCGCACTGCAGGGCCGCCTCTCACCGCACCCGCTAGTCCGGCCTTCTCAGCGGTGCGGGCTGAGCTGCCCGACTCGATTCCCGGGGCATCGGCACAGCAACTGGCGGGACCCAACGCTGCTCAAGCCGGGCACTCCGGCGGTACCTCAGGCGTGGGTGACTCTGTGCGGGCGACCGGGGCAGATCAGTTTTGGCAGGTGTATGGTGCGGACGGCGCCGGCGTAGTCATCGCGGTCATCGACACTGGGGCTGATGTGACGCACCCGCTCCTGACAACCTCCAGCACCGGCAGCCGTAAGGTCATTGATTGGGTCGACTTCACCGGAGAGGGCAGGATCGATACCCTGCAATCAGCGGTCCCCATCGGCGGCTACGTGGCTACGCGTGTGGGGACGGTCAGGCTCGGTACCCATCTCTCGCGGAGTGGGATGTACCGTACGGGAGTGCTCGATGAGACCGTGCTGATGGGCGAGGGCGGGCCGGGAGTTGATCTCAACGGCAACGGGCGCAGCGACGACCGCTTTGCGGTGGTACTGGTGGACAGCGTCATACCCGGTGTCTACGATCTCGTCATTATCGATACCAACGGCAACCGTGACCTGCGCGACGAGGATGCGCTTCGCATCTACAGGCAGAGCGGCGGCTCAACCCGTCTGCAAAGTGTGGATGGTGATACAGGAGCCGGCATCGTCGTTGCGGACATCGACCGCACCGGATTACACCTCACGCTTGGTTTTGACGGCAACGGGCACGGCACCCACATCTCCGGCATCGCTGCCGGGCATGACGTTGCGAGGCAGTACCCTGTCGCGGGCATGGCACCTGGAGCGTCGCTCATGGCCCTCAAGGCGCTGTCCTCAGATGGGGCCGGCTCGTGGGAGCACATTCGCCGAGCCGTCGAGTATGCCGCCCGCGAGGGCGCCCAAGTTGCGGTCCTCGCAATTGAGGGGCCCGCGCACGGCCAGGGGGTCCAGGGAGAGCTCGACGCAATCGTCGAGATAGCCAGGGCGCACGGGATGGTTGTGTTCATGGCCGGTGGCAACAGCGGGCCTGGGAGCGGGACGGCGGCGTACACTCCTGATGAGCAGCTCCTAGTACCTGTGGGGGGCTACATATCGGCGGACATGTGGGCCGGCCTCCTGGAGCAAGCCGTTGGCGCTGACACCATCTGGGCGTATAGCGGATCCGGGCCTGTCACGGCAGGCAGCGCCCCGTCTCCGCTGTTGCTTGCGCCGGCCGCAGCAGTATCAGGTGTGCCAACCACCGTCCACGCGGAGGGCTACTTGCTTTACGAAGGGACGAGCATGGCCGCCCCTCACGCGGCTGGAGCCGCCGCGCTGCTGCTCAACTATGCCCAACGGCAGCTGGGTAGGTCTCTGCCGCCTCGAGCTGTAACGCGGGCGCTAGCGGACTCGGCGCGCCCGATTGCGGGCCTGTCCCCGGCGCAGCAGGGCTTCGGAGTGCTCAATGTGATGGGCGCGCCGTCCGCGCTCCTGCCAGACGGCGGCCGGGGAGAGGTTTCCATCGATGTGGCCGGTGCTCTGGGCCTAGCACTCGGGCAGCCGGGGGGCCAGTGGTACGCGCAGTGGCCGGTTTCGCTGCACAACCCGGGCGACCGCCTGCTTCGCCTGTCCTTCGAAAGCCTGGACGGCAACTTGGACCCCAGCCGCGCGGCCCTCTACTTGCCTGCGGGTCTGGCCAGAGAGGTTCGCCTTGCTCCCTCGCCGGGCTTGGTACCCGGCGAGGACGGCATCTTCGACATGCTGATCGTGCGCGACCTGGATACGGGCGAGTTGCTCGGGCACATCGTAGCGCATCTACCGGTGCCTAGTTGCCTCCAGCCGGGGGGAGAGGCATCCATCACGTTGGGAGGCTCAGTGCCCAGGGGAGAGCTTGCGCGTCACTACGTGGAGATTCCTGCCGGCCTAACATCGGCGAGCTTTGCTGTGACGGTACCCGCCGACGCCAGTGGAAACCCTCGTGGCAGCGTCGAGGCATTCATCTATGCTCCGAGTGGCGAGCTTGCCGCGGCGACAGGGCTCATAGGCGCGGGCGGCATCAACAGCACGCACGTGAGCCAACTCGCGTCCCCACCGGCAGGACTGTGGGAAGTCGTGCTCTGGGGATCAACGCAGTCTTCTGCGGCGTCGGTCTACCGCATCGACTGCTCTGGTACCGGGCTGACCATGATGTTGTCGCCATCGGTATCAGCTCAACCGCCGGCCGCAAGCGGGACCCCGGCAGCGTACGTCCCGGTCAGGGTCCAGGTGGACGTCCCGCCGGGTACCCCTGAGCTGTACGTTGAGGCCCTGGGGTGGATGGCCGGTGCAGCCGCCCCGACATCAAGCAGCCACGTCGGGACCATTGTGGGCAAGTCCAGCCGGATCTGGATCACCCCTCCCGTCGGCAACGAGGCGGGTTTGATGGAAGTGACCATGACCTCACTGGAGCCGGGCGACGCCGACCTGACTCTCTATCACCTGCGTGAGGGCACCGGTGGTTCCTGGCGGGAGGCCGGCAGTTCGTCGCGTCCCCGCGTGACTGCGGAGCGCCTGCTGCTTTGGCAGCCTGAGGCAGGTCAGTACGCGGCAGTGGCAGAGGGTGCGCGTGCCGGAGACGTCTTTGATGTCGCCCTCAGCGTGACCGTCTGGCCGCTGGGCACCATGGTCCTCGAGCAAGCTACATTGCCCCCGCCAGCGGACCCGAGGGCTGCGCACCGCCGCACCGTTGACCTAAGCCTGCCTGTGCCCGTCGGCCAGCCGGGGAAGTTCCGAGCCGACATCGTCGTGCGAGATGGGGCCACCATGCTCCCGTTGGCGTCGTTGCCGTTTTACCTGGAGCTCGCCCAGACTCGGGCGGTGGCGGTGGTTGCGCCGCGCGTGGCCACCAACGCAGCACCACCAGGGCTCGACTTGGGATCCCCTCTGCTCCGGGTCCTGCACGGCTCCTCGCTGCAACCGGTCGCTGCAGAGGTGCGTTCCGGCAGACGCGTGTCCGGCGACGGCCAAGGGAGGATCCGCCTCACAGCGGCTCTTGTCGGCGCTGGGCTGATCGGGCAAGGTGCTGAGCCGGTGACGCTCAGCCTAGAGGTTAGCGCTGCAGGTTGCAGTACCTGGGCGGGCCAGGTGGTCGTCGGTGGGTCCGTTCCCGGCCTGGCGCCTGGCGGTGCGGACGTTGCAGGGGCCAACCCGTTTGCGTGGCCGGGCGACTCCGACGGCTTACGGGCGGCACTGCAGGCCAAGGTCAACTGGCTGCGCAACCGATAGATAAAGCAGCGGACAGAGACCGGTAGCGGAGTAGCTGACTCTCAGCAGAGAGTCGAGATCCGGTTTCCAGTGCTCTGTCCTGCTGCCGATGCTATTGTGTATCGCGTCAGGGGTTATGATGCATTCTGGTTTGCCGATTTGTCGCCGGCGTGCACTGGCAGGCAGACAGAGAGGCAGCCACGATTCTTTGGTCAAAACGAGCCTGTTCCGATACCCGAATAGGGTCAGAGCAGGTTCGCTACCGGCGGAGCGGTAGGAAGAATCGTGGCTGCCGCTGATAGTTTGACCGCCGCGGTCCGGCGCATTCGCCGTCAAGGCTTGAATCACATCGCCAAATTGTGCTAACAATAGCCTTTGGGCAGGTTCCCGGCAGGATTTGTCCGGCCAACCCGCGAAGAGGCGAAGTCCGAAAGGAGTTGGCCCCATGCCTGCCGCCGGTCCCGGCGGTGAGGTGACATCCCCGGTTGAGGACGTCCTCATCCGCGTGCGCATGAGTCAGAGCGATGCTCACTACGCTGGCAATCTCGTCGATGGAGCGCGCATCATCGCTCTGTTCGGTGATGTAGCAACCGAGTTGATGATCAGGCGCGATCACGACGAAGGTCTTTTCCTGGGCTATGATCGCATCCAGTTCATCCGGCCGGTGTACGCTGGTGACTACATCGAGGCCCGCGGCAAGATCGTCCGCGCTGGCAGCACCTCACGAGTTATGGAGTTCCGTGCATACAAAGTAATCGCCGCCCGGCCCGACGGCGCCCGCATCAGCGCGGCCGTGGTGCTCGATCCGCCTCAGCTTGTCTGCAGAGCGCGTGGTACCTGCGCTATCCCCCGGAGCAGGCAAGCGGCAACTCAGGACGTTGAGGACGGCACGGTCGAGACGACCTAACGGGTAGTATAGGGCACAACTCCCGCATAGGAGGGTTTGCTTGGCTCCGCTGATCATCACTGCGGCCCTGCTTGGCGCCGAGACAACGCGCAAGCACAACCCCAATGTGCCTCTAACCCCTGAGGAGATCGCCCACGAAGCTCATCAGGCCTGGCATGCGGGCGCAAGCGTGATCCACCTGCATGTTCGCGACTCCGAGGGACGGCCGACCCAGGACCGGGAGGTATTTGCTGAGGCGATCGCCTTGATCCGCGAGCGCTGCGATGCGATCATCCAGGTTTCCACGGGAGGCGCGGTCGGCATGACGCCGGCCGAGAGGCTCCAGCCGGTTACGCTGGCCCCGGAGATGGCCACCTTGACTTGTGGCACCGTCAATTTCGGTGATGAGATCTTCGCCAACCCTTTTCCGATGATTCGGGAGTTTGCCCGCGAGATGCAGCGCCATGGCGTGCGCCCGGAGATCGAGGTGTTTGACACCGGAGCAGTAGCCACGGCGGGCAGGCTCATCTCGCTAGGCTTGGTAGACGGGCCGCTGCACTACGATTTCGTGATGGGTGTTCCCGGCGGCGTGCCGCCCACGGTCGAGCACCTACTGTGCCTGGTCAGATCGTTGCCGCCAGGATCGACATGGACCGTTGCCGGCATTGGCCGCCATCAGCTACCGCTCGCGACCGTGGCCATCGTCCTCGAGGGGCACGTCCGGGTTGGCTTGGAGGATAATGTGTACTACGCGCGGCGCGAGCTTGCCACGGGCAACGCACAACTGGTCGAGAGGATCGCCCGGATTGCCAAAGAGCTCGGCCGACCGGTGGCGACGCCGACGGAGGCCCGTCAGATCCTGCGCATACCGCGGCCACGAAAGGGCGATGAGTAATGAAGCTGTTCCTGGATACCGCCAACATCGATGAGATTCGCGAGGCCGCATCGTGGGGTGTGATCTCCGGAGTGACGACCAACCCCTCCCTGGTCGCCAAAGAGGGCAAGGAGTTTTATCCGACGATCCGCGAGATTGCTGATCTGATCGACGGCCCCGTCAGCGCCGAGGCAATCAGTCTTGATGTCGAGGGCATGGTCCGCGAGGGCCGCGAGTTGGCGGGCCTCGCCACCAATGTCGTTGTCAAGCTGCCCATGACTGCAGAGGCGCTCAAGGCGACCCGCGTACTCGCGGATGAGGGCATCCAGGTCAACATGACGCTGGTGTTCTCCGCCAATCAAGCCCTGCTGGCGGCGTTAGCGGGGGCTGCCTACGTCAGCCCGTTCGCGGGGAGGCTCGACGACATCGGTCACGACGGCATGGGCGTAGTCGCTGAGATAGCGGACATCTTCGGGGAGTATGGTATTGGGGCCGAGATCATCGCGGCCAGTGTCAGGCACCCCGCCCATGTGCTTGCAGCGGCCGGAGCGGGAGCGGACATCTCCACGGTTCCATTCGGAGTGTTGCAGGGCATGCTTCGGCATCCCTTGACGGATAGCGGCATAGAGCGGTTTCTACAGGATTACCGCAAGATCCCCAAATAAGTAGGCAGGTGTCAGGCATGTCCCCATTCACAATGCAGGAGCTCGAGGCCAAGAGCCTCACCGAGCTGGTGTTGCTCGCTCGGGAAGTCAACGTCAACGGATACTCCCAGATGCGCAAGCGAGAGCTGATCTACGAGATCATGAAGTCCAGCGTCGAGAAGGATGGCCTGCTGTTCGTCCAGGGCGTGCTGGAGATCATGACCGAGGGCTACGGCTTCTTGCGGCCGATCAACTACCTCCCGAGCCGCGAGGACATCTACGTCGCTCCCACGCAGATCAGGCGATTTGACCTGCGCCCTGGCGACATGGTCACGGGTCAGGCTCGGGCGCCAAAGGACAATGAGCGGTATTTTGCCCTACTGCGCATCGAGCTGATCAACGGCGAGAACCCAGATCAAGCGCGGGCCCGCGTGCCGTTTGAGGCGCTGACGCCGTTGTTCCCAGACTCGCGCCTGACTCTGGAGACCACGCAGGAGAACGTGTCGACGCGCATCATCGACCTGATCTGCCCGATCGGCAAAGGCCAACGTGGGCTGATCGTGTCGCCGCCCAAGGCCGGTAAGACGGTACTACTCAAGAACATCGCCAACGCCATCACCGCCAACAACCCGGATGTCCACCTCATCGTCCTGCTCGTCGACGAGCGCCCTGAAGAGGTCACGGACATGCAGCGGTCCGTTAACGGCGAGGTGGCGTATGCGACGTTCGACGAGGTCCCAGAGAACCACGTTAAGGTCGCTGAGATCGTTCTTGAGCGCGCAATGCGCCTGGTGGAGCACCGGCGTGATGTCGTCATCCTGCTCGACTCGATTACGAGGCTCGCTCGGGCGTACAATCAGGTGATTCCGTCGAGCGGCCGCACCCTTTCGGGCGGCATGGACTCGTCGGCCCTGCACAAACCCAAGCGGTTCTTTGGTGCAGCCCGTAATATCGAGGAAGGCGGCAGCCTAACCATCATCGCCACGGCCCTCATCGACACCGGATCCAAGATGGACGAGGTGATCTACGAGGAGTTTAAGGGCACCGGCAACATGGAGCTGCATCTCGACCGTAAGCTAGCCGAGCGGCGCATCTGGCCCGCGATCGACATCAAACGGTCGAGCACCCGCAAGGAAGAGCTGCTCCTGACGCCCGAGGAGCTCGAGACCACCTGGGCACTTCGTCGTCTGCTCTCTTCGCTCGACTCACCAGACGCGACGGAGCGGCTGATCGACCAGTTCCGCAAGAGCAAGAGCAACCGCGAGTTCATGCGGCGGGTGCTCAAAGAGCTGCACTAGGTCGCCGATCACAGATCGGTGCAAGATATCCAGTACGTTACCACCCTGGGCGCGATTGCCCCGGACCAGCTTCGGGGCTTCTTCGTCGGCTGGCGCAAGCCGCTGACACCGGAAGAGCACCTATGCCTGCTGCGCGGCAGCGCACATGTCGTCCTTGCAGTCGGCGGGCGCGGTGATGTCGTTGGTTTCATCAATGCGGTTAGCGACGGGTGTTACGCCGCGTACATACCGCTGCTTGAGGTGCTGCCCGAGTACCAGGGACGCGGGATAGGCTCGGAGCTTGTGCGGCGCATGATGGATTTGCTGGGGCCGTACCGGATGATCGACCTCGTGTGCGACGAGGATATGGCCAGGTTTTACCGGCGACTAGGCTGGTATCCGGGCCGCGCGATGATGATCCGCCGTTAGCGTAGGACGAGCGGTCATTCTTCCTCGCCTGGCAGAATAAACCTCCCCTCTAGACGCAGACTAGCCATGTCGTAGACACGACATCAAACGGCATGGCTAAGAATCTGTCGACTATTGGGGAGTTGTTTGTCTTTGCAGAGCCAGGACCGCCACTTGCGTCACCACAGGCGGCGGCCGCATAGGCATGCCAGTCACCGATCCACGGATCTGACTCGCAGTGAACGCCGGCTATGGGCCCGCTCCTGCCGCCGGCGTTCCGCCGCCGTCGCGATCGCCGTCAGCCTTCTGCTGACCATGGCCTTAATCGCCCAGCCGAGGCTGGGCTCATATAGCGCGTACGAGGACCCGCGTCCCGGCGGAGTCGCCTTCTTGCAGCCGGAAACCATCACCGGCAGATCCGGCGGCTCGCCAGCAAGTGAGCCAGGCGGTGCCGGGGCCTCCGGGGCAGGGGACGGCGACGTCGGTCCTGGCGGGGGCCCAGGGGGGAGCGGGACGCCACCTGACCCTGGTGCGGGCGCCAAGCCTGGTGCCGTTGCCGGCGGATCTGACGTCGCCGGCGCGCAGGACCCCGGCGAAGGCGGGCCCATCTGGTACGTGGTCAGGTCGGGAGACACTCTGTCGAGCATTTCGGAGCTGTACGCCGTAACAGTGTCTGACCTGTGGATCGCCAATCGCTTGCTCAACCCCAACTCGTTACGGCCGGGCCAGACCCTGCTGATTCCGTCCGATCCGGGCGAAGTCTACGGCCGGCTCGACCTTGCGGGCGAGGAGGGTGGACCAGGAGGGGCCGAGGCAGACGAGCCCGTCTTCCATACGGTGCGTAAGGGCGAGAATCTCTGGGCGATTGCGTCCCGCTACGGGGTAACCGTAGCGTCAATCACCAGGGCCAACAATCTGCCCTCATCCGGTGTGATCAAGCCGGGCGAGGAGCTTGAGATCCCCGGTGCATCGGGCGCCAGTGGTGGTAGGGCTGTTGTTCTGGAGTGGCCTGTGTATGGCATGATTACGTCGCCGTTCGGCATGCGCAGCGATGGCATGCACGAGGGACTGGATCTTGCGGCACCACGCGGCTCCGAGATCCGCGCCGCCGCGTCAGGGACGGTCACCAGGGCGGGCCGGATGGGCAACTACGGGCTCGCGATCATGGTCGACCACGGCAACGGGCTCGCGACGCTATACGCTCACTGCGACCAGCTCTTGGTTGCGCGGGGGCAGAAGGTTGCCGTTGGGCAACAGATCGCGACCGTGGGCACCACTGGCCGGTCAACTGGGCCGCATCTGCACTTCGAGGTGATCCTCAACGGCGTGCGGCGGGATCCGCTGCGGTATTTGCTGGCGGGGTAGGCTGAGCCTCGGAGGCGGCTTGGCCGGGTTGCCCGAGGCGCCTGTCCGAATCGGACAGCCCAGCCGACGCCGTTGCTCGAATCGGATAGCCAGCCACCCTCAGACCTCTCTCGGTCGGCCGGGTTGCCCGAAACGAGCAACCCAAGGCCCGGCGCCTGTCCGAATCGGACAGCCACAGGCGACGCCGTTGCTCGAATCGGATAGCCAGCCACCCTCAGACCTCCCTCGGTCGGCCAGGTTGCCCGAAACGAGCAACCCAAGGCCTGGCGCCTGTCCGAATCGGACAGCCACAGGCGACGCCGTTGCTCGAATCGGATAGCCAGCCACCCTCAGACCTCTCTCGGTCGGCCGGGTTGCCCGAAGTAAGCAACCCAAGGCCCGGCGCCTGCCCGAATCGGACAGCCACAGGCGACGCCGTTGCTCGAATCGGATAGCCAGCCACCCTCAGACCTCCCTCGGCCGGCCGGGTTGCCCGAAGTAAGCAACCCAAGGCCCGGCGCCTGTCCGAATCGGACAGCCCAGCCGCCGCCGTTGCCCAAATCGGACAACCAGCCACCCTCAGACCTCCCTCGGCCGGCCGGGTTGCCCGAAGTGAGCAACCCAAGGCCCGGCGCCTGTCCGAATCGGACAGCCAAAGCCGCCGCCGTTGCTCAAATCGGACAGACTAAAGGCCGCCGACACCCCAGCCCCCTAGACGCACGCCGTCGACCCTGCTATAAACTAATAACTGACTATTGAGCAGCCAGACAGACCAACCCTGTGTTATCCTGTGATATACTGACTTTGTTTGCTTCCCGCGCCAGCCGTGATCGCGACTGCGCGCACGGGTCTGACAAGACGAGCGAGGTGTGCCAAAAGTGAAGGACAAGATCCACCCCGAGTACCACAAGACCACGGTTACCTGTGCCTGTGGCGCGATGTATGAGGTTGGCTCGACGAGGCGGGGCGCCAAGGTCGAGATCTGCTCCAAGTGCCACCCTTTTTACACCGGTCAGCAGCGCATCGTCGATACCGGCGGGCGCGTCGACCGTTTCCGCCGCAAGTACGGACAAAAGTAGCTGCGCCGCCCGGACCGGGAGCACTCAACCTAGCCGCTCCCACGGGCTGGTAGTGAGTTGAGCCCGGCAGAGCCTTGTGCTCTGCCGTTTGCCTGCATAGGGCCAAGGGGAGGCTGATAGCGTGAGCGAGCCGGGCACAGCCCCGATCCGCGTCGATGAGACTTACGGTGGCCAGGCGGTCATCGAGGGCGTCATGATGCGCGACCGCCGGGGGATGTGCATCGCGGTGCGCACGCCTGATGGCTCCGTCATCTGCCGGAGCGAGGACTACACGCGACGGCAGCGGGATCAGCTCTGGTCTTGGCCGGTATTCCGGGGCATGGCCGCTCTCTACGACTCGCTTAGGCTGGGTATCGACGCCTTGCTGTGGTCGGCCGAGGCTGCCGGCGAGGAGGGCGAGAAGCTTGCCGGCTGGCAAGTTGCCCTGACCATGACCCTGTCGCTGGGTATCGCAGTCGGCCTCTTCATGGTACTACCCACGGTCTTGGTGTCCTTGGTGCGCAGTTGGGTCACGGCCGGGGGCGCCGCGCCCGTAGGCTATGGCGGGACGGTGCTGCTCAACATCATTGAGGGCTTGGTGCGAGCCACCATACTCGTGGCCTATATCGCGTCCATCTCGCGGATCTCGGATATCGCGCGCGTCCTGGCTTACCACGGTGCCGAGCACCGGGTGATTCATGCCAGCGAGGCCGGCGCCGATATGACGGTCGAGGGGGTGCGGCCGTACCCGGTGTTGCATCCGCGTTGCGGGACCAGCTTTCTGTTGTACGTCGTGATGGTCTCAGTATTGGTCTTCAGTTTCTTCGGTTGGCCTAACATCATCCAGCGGATGGCGATTCGGTTGAGCCTGTTGCCTCTCGTGGCCGGCATCTCCTATGAGTGGGTGCGGCTGGCGGGGCGGAGCAAGTCGCCACTGGTACAGCTGTTGTGCCAGCCGGGCATATGGCTGCAGCGGCTGACCACCCGCACGCCGGATGATGATCAAGTAGAGGTGGCCCTTAGAGCCCTGGCCGGCCTGCGGGATGGTACGAGCGCCACGAGCGCCACGGGCGCCGTGGACGGTCCTAGTGCTACCACCCCCACCGGTGGTGCAAGTGTCGTTTCTCCGGTGCGTGACCCAGAGGAGGTCCAAGCGTGAGCACAGATATCCAAAGCGTTCTGGCAGGGATGGCTGCGGCCGAGCGCCGGTTTCAAGAGATCGAGCGCAGCCTGGGCGATCCGGCAGTTTTGTCCGATCGTGATGCTTACCGTCAGTTAGCTCAGGAGCACTCACGCCTTGGCACGATGGTGGCCAAATACCATACCTACCTCGACCACGCCGACCGCCTGGCCCAGGCGCAGGAGCTCTTGCGGTCCTCTGAAGATGAGGGCCTGCGCGAGCTGGCCCGTGAGGAGCAGAATGATCTCGCAGGCAAAGTAGACGCGCTCATGCAGGATCTGCGCGTGCTGCTGCTGCCGCACGACCCCCGCGACGGCAAGAACGTCATCGTTGAGATTCGTGGCGGCACCGGGGGAGATGAGGCGGCCCTGTTCGCCTCTGATTTGTTCCGGCAGTACTCCCGGTACGCTGAGCGTCAAGGCTGGCGCATTGAGCTCTTGACTCTTACCGAAACCGACATCGGCGGCCTCAAGGAAGTTGTCTTCCTGATCGCCGGTGACGGCGCTTATAGCCGCCTGCGCTATGAGAGCGGCGTCCATCGCGTGCAGCGCGTCCCCCAGACCGAGGCACAGGGGCGCATCCACACCAGCACCGCAACTGTCGCCGTCCTGCCCGAGGCCGAGGAGGTCGACGTCGAGGTCAACCCGGACGACCTGCGCGTAGATACGTTCTGCTCAAGCGGCCCCGGCGGTCAGAGTGTCAACACCACCTACTCGGCTGTACGATTGACGCACATCCCGACCGGCATTGTGGTATCGTGCCAGGACGAGAAATCCCAGCACAAGAACCGCGACAAAGCCATGCGGGTGCTCCGGGCCCGCCTCTTGGACATCGCGCAGCAGCAACAGCAGGCGGAGCTTGCCGAGGAGCGCCGGTCCCAGGTCGGCTCCGGCGACCGCAGCGAGCGTATTCGCACCTACAACTTCCCGCAAAACCGCGTTACGGATCACCGCATTGGGCTGACCCTGCATCGCCTGGAGGCGGTGCTGGATGGCGATATCGAGGAGCTGCTCAGCGCCTTGCAGGCTCATGACCAGGCTGAGCGCCTGCGCAACCTCAAGATCGCAACCTGACCGCCGGGTCGCCGTCAGCCAGCGCCACATGACTGCTAACGCGACACCCGGGAGCTCAATCAGCCACCTAGTGGGGTCGGCCGCCGCCGACCTACGGTCCGCCGGGATCGAGCTGCCGCGATTTGAGGCCGAGGTATTGCTGTGCGCAGCTGCCGGCATCAGGCGCGAGGAGATCCTTGCACACCCCGACCGGGTATTGCCTGGTCGGGCCGTAGCTGCGTTTCGCCGCATGGTCCTGCGCCGCGCCGGTCACGAGCCGTTGGCCTACATTACCGGGCGCAAGGAGTTCATGTCCCTCGAGCTGGAGGTCTCGCCCGACGTCCTGGTGCCGCGCCCTGACAGCGAAGTCCTCGTTGAGCAGGCTTTGGAGCATCTGACCCGAGTCACCACCACCACCCCGCGCCCCACCGTCATCGACGTTGGCACCGGCAGCGGCGCCCTTGCCCTCGCCATTGCCGCCAATCACCCGACGGCTGAGGTATGGGGGGTAGACATCTCTCCCGCAGCAATCGGGGTCGCCCGCCGCAATGCCGTCCGCCTGGGCCTGGCAGAGCGCGTCCGTCTCGTCATTGGCGACCTGCTCTCGGCGCCAGATCTTCCCGCCGCGGGGACCGCCGACCTAGTCGTCGCCAACCTCCCGTACGTCAGCAGCGCGACCCTTGCGCGTTTGGCTCCCGAGGTGGCGATCCACGAGCCCAAGCTGGCCCTGGATGGTGGGGCCGACGGCTTGTCGCTCATCCGCCGGCTCATCCCAGCGGCATCGGCAGCCCTGCGACCATCCGGCGCCATCGGTTTGGAGTGCGACCCGGCGCAGTGTACACTGGTGTTCGGGATGCTTGAGGCGGCGGGATATCAGTCCTGCGCCATCGGGCGCGATTTGGCCGGCCGGCAGCGGACGGTCTGGGGGGTCTGGCGTGGCTAGAGAGGCAGCTCGACTGGCTCGTGTGGTTCGGGCGGACCCTGAGCTCGGAGGTTCCGAGTACAGGGCGGCGATCCAGGAGGCGGCAGCGGTGATCCGCCGCGGCGGGCTGGTGGGGTTTCCAACAGAAACCGTGTACGGACTCGCCGCCGACGGATTAGACCCGGTGGCGGTGGCCAAGGTCTACGAGGTCAAGGAGCGGCCGCTCGACAGTGCGCTCATCCTGCACCTGGCCGATGCGTCCGAAGCCCTCCGGTACACGACCGCGGTGCCTCCGGCAGCCGGCGCCTTGATGGACGCCTTTTGGCCGGGACCGCTGACCCTGATCTTCCCGCGGGCGGGACTTGTTCCCGAGATAACCGCCGGTGGCCGCGATAACATCGGCATGCGTGTTCCTGACCACCGTGTGGCCCGCGACCTGGTGAGGGCGGCCGGGCGGCCGGTGGTCGGCCCGAGCGCCAATCTTAGCGGCCGGCCCAGCCCGATGACCGCTCAGGACGTCCTGGACGATCTAGGCGGCATGATCGACCTCGTCCTTGACAGTGGCCAGACCTCGCTGGGCATCGAGTCGACCGTCCTGGATCTAACCCTATCGCCCCCGGTGGTCCACCGGCCCGGGTCGGTGACTTTGGAGCAACTGCGCGAGTATCTGCCTCGGCTGGTCGTGGCGGGCGGCAGTGTCGGCGTCGGCGGCGGTGGCGGCGGCAGAGACGTCCAAACCCGGCCCTCCGCCCAGCAGGGCATGCGGCTGATCCTGGTTGATGGTCCGCCGGGTGCGCAATCCCTAGGCACGGCGCGCGCCCTTGCAGCTCGCTACGCGGCGACCGGGAGCCGCGTCGGGCTGATCGCCCAACTTGACGCAGCCGGTGGAGCAGACGGGACTGTACCAGCACCGCCGTCAACCCAACAGCTTCTCATGCAGGCCCAGCCAGGCGAGGTCCGTCTGGCATCTCTCGGGCCTGAGGGCGACCTTCACGCGGCAGCGGCCCGCCTCTATCCAGCGCTTCGGTCGCTTGAGGCCGCCGGATGTGAGATCGCCGTCGCTGCTCCTCTGCCCAGGCACGGGTTGGGCGTGGCCATCATGAACAGGTTGGAGAAGGCCGCCGCGGAGGTCGTGGGCCAATGAGCCAGCGGAGCCAGAGCGCATCCCGGCTAAGGAACCGGTCGATCCTGCTGGTCTGCACTGGCAATACCTGCCGCAGCCCAATGGCGGCGGCGCTGCTCCGCCACAAACTAGCGGAGCGCTGGGGCAACAAGGTGGCGGCTGAGGTCGAGGTCAGGTCCGCCGGCCTTAGGGTGGCTCGCCCTGGGGAGCCGGCGACGGCGCATGCCCTAGACGCTATGGCTGAGCTGGGCCTATCACTCCAAGCGCACCAGGCCCACCAGCTCAACGCCAGCGACCTGCGATCGCCCGACCTGATATTGACCATGACCAGAGCCCACCGCGAAGAGCTCCGCCAGAGTTACCCCACCGCTGCGGATCGGCTGTTCACCCTGTGTGAGTACACCAGCGCCCCCGAGGGTGCCGGCCGCGACATAGTCGACCCAATAGGTGGCGATATGGACGAATACCGCGCCTGCCGTGATCAACTAGAGAAGGAATTGTCGAGACTGGTCGAACTCATTGCGGGTGAGGAGGGACACGCCATGCCGACTCTTGAGATCGCCGCGGAGCCCTGTCCGGCGCTGCTTGCGCCCCTTGAGCTGGGCGCCGAGCCCCAGCCCGAGCTTCCCGTGTTGCGCCGCCTGGCCGTTGGCGCCGACCACGCCGGCTACGAGCTAAAGGCCGAGCTCGCGGTAGTCGCCGCCGAGCTTGGCTGTGAAGTAGTCGACTACGGCACCAACGACGGCGCTTCGTGCGATTACCCCGACTTTGCGGGCAAGGTTGCCGCCGCCGTCGCCAGAGGCACGGCCGACGCCGGCCTGCTGGTCTGCGGGACTGGGCTCGGGATGGCAATCGCGGCCAACAAGATCCGCGGCATCAGGGCGGTTACGGTCGGTGACCTGTACACTGCCCGTCTCTCCCGTGACCACAACGACGCCAACGTGCTGTGCCTTGGCGCGCGGATCGTCGGCAGCGGGCTGGCAGTGGAGATCCTGCGGGCCTTCCTGGCGACTCCGTTTGGTGGCGACCGCCACATGCGCCGGGTCCGCAAAATCCACGACCTCGAGGCGTCCGGAAAGGACCTTTAGCCAATGGATCACACCAAAGACCCAGCAGACCCTGCGCCGGCCCAGGCGCGCACGCGGGCCGTCGACAAGCCGTCAACCACCGAGCACAAACACCCTGCGCCGTGCGAGAGCGCCCTGGAACTGGCGGCCGACTCGGGACGCAGCCTGGACCTGCTCCTTGAGCTCGCCCAGCCTGAGCCAGGGGATATCGTCGTCATCGGTTGCAGCACCAGCGAGATCCAGGGCAGCCGGATCGGTTCGGCCGGCAGCCCCGAGTTGGCCGGGCACTTGTTCCGCGAGCTCGCCGCGGTGACCAAACGCTACGGGGTCGGCCTCGCCATCCAGTGCTGCGAGCACCTCAACCGCGCTCTCGTCGTCGAGCGCCGGACGATGCGCGACCACCGGTTGACCGAGGTCACGGTCATCCCGGTCTGGAACGCTGGCGGCTCACTGGCTGCGGCGGCGATGGACGGTTTCGATGACGCGGTGGTAGTGGAAACCGTAGCCGCCGTCGCCGGGATGGACATCGGCCACACCCTGATCGGCATGCATCTCCGGCCAGTCGCAGTCCCTGTGCGACTGCCTTGGAAGCACATCGGCCAGGCAGACCTGGTGCTCGCCAGGACGAGGCCGCGCCTCATCGGCGGGGCCCGCGCCCGGTACTCGCGCCAAGATGCAGATGAGCGCTCGACAGCGCTAGCCGCCGACGCCAAGGAGACCTGCCGATGACTCGGCCGAGTTGGGACGAGTACTTCATGGAGCTGACCGCCGTTGTCGCCAAGCGGTCGACGTGCCTTCGTCGGCACGTAGGTGCGCTGGTGGTCCGCGACAAGCGGATCCTGGCGACCGGCTATAACGGCGCCCCGAGCGGCCTCGACCATTGCCTCGACATCGGCTGCCTGCGCGAGGCCAAAGGCATCCCCTCGGGTGAGCGTCAGGAGCTGTGCCGCGGGCTGCACGCCGAGCAAAACGCCATCATTCAGGCCGGACTGCACGGAGTAAGCCTGCGCGATGCCACTCTCTACGTCACCCTTGCGCCGTGCACAACCTGCGCTAAGATGGTCATCAACGCCGGTATCCGCCGGGTCATCTACCAGGAGTCCTATCCCGACCATCTCTCGCTGGAGCTATTGGCACAAGCTGGCGTCGAGATCACTCGCTGGCCGGTCTAGCTGCAAGGACAACTGGAGCCACCTTATGTGGACGGAGGATTATCAGCCCTGAGCAGGGAATTAGACACCAAGACAATCGCCCTGCCGCGCCTCAACAATCTCAGCCCAACGCTCGAGATGACGGCCCTCAAGCTGATGGAGGAGGCCGGCGAGTTGGGAGCGGCGATCCGCACGTTCCGCGGCCTGGAGGGCTACGGCGGAGCAGTGCCGGACGACGCAGCCCTGGTGCGGGTCGCTCGGGAGTTGCTCGACGTCGCCCAGACTGCGGTAACGATGATGTACGTTCTCGAGGAGCAGCACGGGGTCGATCTGGAGACAGCATTGCGCAACCACATCGACAAGCTGCTTGCCAAGGGGTATCTCAAGCTCTAGTTAGTGGCATGGCACTGGTGGCAGGCGACGGTTGACACCCTCCGGGCTTGCCCCTACAATCTTGAGCTAGGCTTGCTGGCCTAGAGCGGCGGCAGGTGGCCGCATCGGCAGTGGACAAGCCCGGGGAGAGCGACATTTGGCATCAACAGCGATCACCTTCATCGTCGCCGGGGTACTGGCCTTGGGCTTGACGCCCCTTGCCAGGTGGTTGGCTCTTCGGTATGGCGTTGTTTCCGTCCCCAACTCGCGCTCGGTCCACACCCGTCCCGTCCCCTATCTGGGTGGAGTGCCCATCTACCTTGCCTTCGTAGCAGCGGCGGCGTACGGGCTCGGCGTCCGCCATGAGCTGGTCCGGGTGTTGGCCCTCGGCGGCGGCGTGATCATGCTGCTAGGGGCGATCGATGATATCCGGCCGCTTTCCCCGCGGACCAAGCTAGCTGTGGAGTTTGTCGTGGCCGCGCTTACGGTCGCAGCCGGCGTGCAGATCGAGTGGGTCACCAATCCCTTGGGCGGGATGATCATCCTCGGGGCCTGGGGGATACCGCTCACCATGCTGTGGCTCGTCGCCGTGACCAACGTCCTCAACTGGATCGACGGCCTTGATGGGCTCGCCGCCGGTATTACGGCGATCGTCGGGCTGACGCTGTTCTTTGCCTGCCGACAGGCAGGGCAGGTCCACTCGGCTCTGCTCACCGCCGCGCTCGCCGGTGCCGCGCTCGGTTTCTTGCCGCACAACTTCAATCCCGCCAAGATCTTCATGGGAGACGCCGGGGCGCTGTTCCTTGGTTTCGCGGTCGCGGTGATCTCAGTCGAGGGGCCGATTAAGAGCGCCGCCACGGTGGCGATGTTCGTACCGATCCTCGCCCTCGGCGTGCCGATCCTCGATGCGGTGTTCGCGCTATGGCGCCGGATGGTCAACCGTCGCCCGCTAGCCATGGCGGACCGCGGGCACCTCCACCACCGCCTGCTCAACTTGGGCCTGACACAGCGCCAGGCAGTGCTGCTGATGTACTCAGTAAGCGGCTTTTTTGGTGCCAGCGCCATCAAGCTGGCCGAGCTGTCCGCCGTTGAGGCTGCGCTGCTGCTTGCCGCGATATTTAGTGGAGTGTTGATTGCGGCGCGCGGTGCCGGGCTTCTCGGTCTAGGCGACACCTCACGTAGCGACCTCGGCCAATCAGGTGCAGCTGCAGGCATGGCTGCGATCGGCGCCGCCGCAGCAGAGTCTGCCGCGACCTCGGAAACACCTTCCGCCCGTAGCTCCGGTCCCATGCCGGAGTCGCAGCGGCACCTCAGCCACTAGCCCGCTCCTCGCGCACACAGACCTCCCTGGCCGGCCCATAGTGGCCCCGGCTCGCCCGCCCAAGTGACAGTCTCTCGCGATCATGGTGCGCTCCGACGCTGCGATCAGCGCACGTGTCAAGCTGCCGCTTTTGTGCTTGGCCAGCACACATTTGCCGGGCATATCGGCGCAGCTACAACGGCAAAATAGGCGTGCTGACTGCATAACACCCCTCTGGCCTGGCAATCATGACCAATCAGTACTTCGGGCATGCCGTAGCCTTGTTTGGATCGGCCTGCCACCTGGAGGGTCATGATTGCTGGGTGATTGGCGGGCATGGCGCCGCGCTTTGGTGCAGTCAGTGGTTTTCGGTGTCATCTTGGTACTGGTCGCCGCCGGAGGCAGAGCGCTCTCTGGGCCGTTGTTGCGGTTGGTTACGCGCACACCTGAGCCCTTGCTCGCGGCATGCGCCGCGCTGGACATTGTCCCGGAGCGCGCCTTGGTCACCGGCTGGGCCGAGATCGGTGCCACTCAATCGTGGGATTTGGCGGAGGTCGCGCTCCGAGCGATACACGTCTTAGCTGGGAGAGATCTCGAGTACGGCCCAGCGTTGTCTTCTCCGGAAGACCCCGCCGACTCGGTGGCCGAGTATACGGTCTCAGCGCCGGGCGTCGTATACCGGAGCCGGGCGAGGCTGATGGGCGGGGCCGCGGATACGGCTCAGCTGTACCTGGTTTGCTCAGTCGAGTTGCAGCGGCCGACCAGCATAGGACCGGTTCAGGAGCGGGCTAGAGCCGCCCTGCATACGTTGGGGCGCGGTGCCATACGGCGGGAGCCGGTGTACGCGACAGTGTTTGCCAGGCTGGATGTGGTGCTGGACGAGAGCGGCCAGGCCGGGGCAAGCAAGCTCGTGGAGTCGCGCCTGCGCGGACGCGAAGTGCATGTGTACCAAGGGGCAGCGCTCCATTCACTGCTGTCATACAGCGCGATGCTCGGGCCCACGGTGCCCGTTGCGGGCCGGCAGGTTAATCTGAGCGTCGTTCTGCGGCCTGATCCAGAGGGTGAATGCACCTGGGTGGTCATCGGTACGCCGTTGTGTGCGGGGGACTACTAGCCGTCGGGATGGGAGGTGAGCGTGTGGACAAATTGATCATCCGCGGTGGCGTTCCCTTGCGGGGCGAGATCACCGTCAACGCGGCCAAGAATGCCACTCTACCGATCATCGCCGCCTCACTGCTCGCTGAGGGCACCACGGTACTTCCCGACACTCCCCGCCTGCAGGACGTAGCTACGGTGGTCAGCCTGCTCGAAGGGCTCGGTGCGGAATGCCACCACGCGCCTGATGGAACGCTCGCGATCCGGACCGAGCGCGTGAGGACCCATGAAGCCCCGTACCACCCGGTCCGGCAGATCCGGGCGTCATTCCTGGCGATGGGGCCGCTGCTTGCCCGCCTGGGGCGCGCGCGCATGCCGCTGCCGGGTGGGTGCGCCATCGGCACGCGCCCAATTGATCTGCACTTAAGGGGTTTCGCCGCGCTCGGTGCTCAAGTGTCCCTGGTCCACGGCTACGTCGAAGCCAACGCGCCACGGTTGGTAGGCACGCGGATCTATCTGGATTACCCCAGCGTCGGGGCGACTGAGAACCTGCTAATGGCGGCATCGCTGGCTGAGGGCACTTCGATTATCGAGAACGCGGCTGAGGAGCCCGAGATCTCTGATCTCGCCCACTTCCTCAACGCCATGGGCGCCAAGATCTCAGGCATCGGCAGCAGGGTTCTGGTTGTCCAAGGCGCAAACCGCCTGCGCAGCGTGGAGTATCGCGTGATCCCGGACCGAATCGAGGCCGGCACTTTCATGATCGCGGCCGCGGTCACCGGGGGCAATGTCTCGATCAGGCGCTGCAAGCCCACCCACCTCAAGGCTGTGGTCGCCAAATTGCGCGAGGCGGGGGTGGACGTCCGCGAAGGCCGCGACAAGGTGCAGGTGCGCGGCAACGGCCGCCCGCGGCCCGTGAACATTAAGACTCTGCCTTACCCAGGCTTCCCGACCGACCTGCAGGCACAGATGATGTCCCTCCTGAGTTTGGGCCAGGGCACAAGCGTGGTCACCGAAACCGTGTTTGATAACCGGTTCATGCACGTGCCTGAGCTCAACCGCATGGGGGCCAACATTGCGACCGAAGGCCCCGTGGCGGTAATCCGTGGCGTCGAGCGGCTGCAGAGCGCCGCGCTGCGCGTAACGGACCTGCGGGCAGGAGCCGCACTCATCGTGGCTGCCCTGGCTGCCGAAGGCAACAGCGAAATCCAAGGCATCAAGCACGTGGATCGCGGGTACGTCAACCTCGAAACCCGTCTTGCCGGCATCGGCGCCGACATCCGGCGCGTCACTCCTTCCTAGGGGCCAGGCGGCCCTCCGCCAGACATCGCGCGCGTCCTTCTGCATAGGCATGTACAGGCCTCCTGTGGGCCCGGAAGGAGATGCCCTGTGGCGCGGAGCCGATTACTGCTGGCCGTGGTGGTTCTGTTCGCGGCCATCATCCTGTTGCCGTCACTGATCGTGCGCGGCTGCAACTTCTACGCGATCCCGCGAACCGTCGATCCTACGCCCACCGGCGGCCCATATGTCGCCCTACGCCGGGCGGCTACGGGCACGATTGAGCAGATCCCGTTGGAGCAGTACATCAAGGGGGTCGTTGCCGCGGAGATGCCGGCCCTGTTTGACCTGGAGGCCCTCCGCGCCCAGGCGGTGCTGGCGCGGACGTACATCATCACCAGGATGAGGGCCTTCGGAGGTCCCGGCGATCCGGATCACGCCCAGGCGGACATCTCGGACGATCCGGCGCGTGGGCAGGCATGGCTCGACGAGGCGGCGCTCCGGGCGCGTTGGGGTACGCTGGCCTATCCCGGTCATTGGCGCCAGATCGAGCAGGCGGTCAACTCAACGGCGGGGTTGATCGCGGTATACGGTCAGGATCCCATCCAGGCGGCGTACCACTCCACTTGCGGGGGCCGTACCGAGGATTCCAGCCAGGTGTGGTCGAGCTCCGTTCCCTACCTCGTGCCGGTGACCTGCCAGTGGTGCACCCACTCGCCGCGATACCAGCAGCAGGTCAGTCTAACCTGGCGCGAGATCGAAACCAAACTCGGCCCCCAAGCAGGCTCCCTGTCAGTGGCGGCGAGCGGCGGCCGCCTGCCCCTGATCAGGGTTGTCTCGCGCACCCCGGGTGACCGGGCCCAAGAGGTCCGAATCGGAGACCTGACCCTCAGTGGAACGGCGGTGCGCGCCGCCCTCGGCCTACCGTCAGCGGCGTTCACCGCAACTGAGACCGCCGGCGGCGCTGTGTTCACGACGCGGGGCTACGGTCACGGCGTAGGCCTCTGCCAGTACGGCGCCGACGGCCTAGCCAAGCAGGGCAAGAGCTTCGATCAGATCATCGCCCACTACATGCCGGGGGTGACCGTAAGGCAGATCTTCAGCCGGTAACCTCCCCAGAATGTCCTGCCTGATCCGGGGAAGACTACGCGTTCGGGAGGTGCTTCTTCCGAATGCCTAAGTCTAGAACGACACGCAAGCAAGAATACCAGCCCCTTTCGCGCCAGACAGGGCGCTGGCTGGCCGCGTCATGGACGCGTGCCGGAGCCGCGATCTCTCGCTTCTGGGGCGACCTAACCCTCGCGCGCGGCATGCGCTACTACCGGGCCCTAGCAATCTTCTGTGTCATTTGTCTCGTCACCGGTGTAGCAGCTAGCGCGGTCTGGCGCTCGACCGCCATGCGTGATGCGGTGACCCGCTACCGTGCGGTCTTCCTGGGCGACACCGGGATCGGTGGACGACCCAACATCCCCGGGGTTGACGGTCCAGGCACTGCCGATCCCGTCGAAACCGCCTCCGGTGGCGACCCTGTCACTCCGGCCGAACCGGCCAAGCCCACAACCGGCGATCAGCCGCCTGTGGCCGATCCAGACCCCGTCAAGCCGGCCCAAGGAACGACCCCGCCGGCCGAGCAGCCCGCAGGACCGTCCGTCCCGCCGGCCCGCCCGCGCCCTGATCTCAGCACCATGGGCCGCCCAGTCACCGGGCCGGTGATCACCGAGTTCGGGTGGCAGTTCTCAGCGACCATGGCCGACTGGCGCTTCCACCCCGGTGTGGACCTGCAGGCCGCAGACAACACTACTGTACGCGCGGCGCTGGCCGGCAACGTGCTCCGAGTCGACGATTCGTATGACCTGGGCATCCATTGTGTAATCGACCACGGCGGCGGCGTACACACCGTCTACGGTAGCCTCAAGACCTGTTCTGTACAGGCCGGCCAAGCGGTGACCAAGGGCCAGGCCATCGGCACCGTCGGTACCAGCGCGGCCACTGGCGGCACCCTCGGACCGCACCTGCACTTTGAGCTGCAGGACGGCGGCGAGGCGCAGGATCCGGTACCGTACTGGCCATAAGGCACGCGGCGCGACGCATTGTCTCGCTTTTTAGGTGATGGACCTAATGCTGCGTTCACGGGCAAGCCTGCGACCCTCCCCGGCGGGCAGAGCGGCTCGAGCATGCCCTGGGTGTCAGATCTTCACCGGGTCATCGGGCAGAGTGGGGCCGACGGCCCCGGTTACGGCTTGATCCTGGTGAGTCTGCGACCCTCCCCGGCGGGCAGAGCGGCCCGAGCATGCCCTGGGTGTCAGATCTTCACCGGGTCATCGGGCAGAGCGGGGCCGACGGCCCCGGTTACGGCTTGATCCTGGTGAGTCTGCGACCCTCCCCGGCGGCCAGAGCGGCCCGAGCATGCCCTGGGTGTCAGATCTTCACCGGGTCATCGGGCAGAGCGGGGCCGGCGGCCCCGGTTACGGCTTGATCCTGGTGAGTCTGCGACCCTCCCCGGCGGTCAGAGCGGGCTGGGCATGCCCTGGGTGTCAGATCTTCACCGGGTCATCGGGCAGAGTGGGGCCGCCGGCCCCGGTTATGGCTTGATCCTGGTGAGTCTGCGACCCTCCCCGGCGGCCAGAGGGCCCCAGACCCCCCGACGCGAGGCTTAGGTTACCACATGATCCAGGCGAGTCCGCGGTCCCTCTCCGCCCGTCTTCGGCATGTTTGCATCCCTCCGGCATATGAATGTACCGATTCCAGGGGTGTGCGGGGGGGCCGAAGGATGAAAGAGCACATCTGGCGGCGGGTCCTGGAGGTTGCCAATTACGTCCTGAACAACGAGGCTACTGTCCGGGACGCGGCCAAGACCTTCGGCATCAGCAAGAGCACGGTGCATAAGGACGTCACCGAGCGCCTGCCGCAGGTCAATGCAAGCCTGGCTCGCCAGGTCAAGGAAGTACTGGAGCAAAACAAGGCCGAGCGCCACTTGCGCGGGGGCGAGGCAACCCGGCGCAAATACCATCAGCGGGCCGGTAGTCAGTAGGGATAATTCGACAGGAAGCCCATCCCCAAGCAGCGAAAGTCTACGCTCCGGAGAGGCTTTTGCTGTTTTGCTTTTTATGGGGGGGTTTTCGTTGTTCCTTGGAGCGGACCTCGGGATTGACCTCGGCACGGCGACCGTGCTCGTGTTCGTGCGGGGCAAGGGTGTTGTCCTCAAAGAGCCGTCGGTCGTGGCCATTGACCGCGATAGCGGCAAAGTGCTGTCGATTGGCGAAGAGGCCCGCCGCATGGTCGGCCGCACGCCGGGCAACATCGTTGCGGTCAGGCCGCTGCGCGAGGGAGTTATCGCGGATTTCGACGTTACCGAAACCATGCTCCGCTACTTCATCTCGCGCGCCTGCGGCCGGCGGATGTTCTTCCGTCCGCGCGTCATCATTTGCATCCCCCCTGAGATCACCGGCGTCGAGCGACGGGCGGTCCTCGACGCGGCGACGCGCGCGGGGGCCGGGCGTGTGTTTCCGATTGAGCAGCCTCTAGCGGCCGCGATCGGCGCGGGGCTCGACATCACCCAGCCCAGCGGCAACATGGTCGTGGACATCGGCGGTGGTACCACCGACATCGCTGTGATCTCGCTCGGCGGTGTAGTGGTCAGCCAGTCCCTGCGTGTCGCTGGCGACAAGTTCGATGACGCCCTGATCCGCTTTGTCAAACGAGACTTCGACCTAGCCATCGGTGAGCGCACTGCCGAGGATCTTAAGATCCAGGTCGGTACAGCGCACCCGGAGGGCCGCGAGGCGTCGATGGATATCCGCGGGCGCGACCTCATCACCGGCCTGCCCAAGACGATCACGGTAACCAGCCGGGATTGCCTCAAGGCTTTCAAGGAGCCCCTCGCGGCGATGCTCGACGCCATCCACTCGGTACTCGAGCGCACCCCGCCCGAGTTGGCTGCCGACATCATGGACAAGGGCCTCGTGCTGACGGGCGGAGGCTCGTTGCTCGACAGCCTCGACCGCCTCATCCGTGACGAGACGGGCGTGCCCGTCCACCAAGTTGAGGATCCGGTCTCATGCGTCGCGCTAGGCGCCGGCCAGGCGCTCGAGCACTTCGCCGTGTTCACGGACCACATCGAGCCATTGCGGAGCTCTCGTGGACGCTGAGCGCATCCTTCCGTCGCTGCCCTGGGGCGTGCCTGAGATCGAGGCGGTCTTGCCTCATCGTGCGCCATTTCTCCTGGTGGACGAGGTTACGGAGCTCGTCCCGGGGGAGCGCGCCGCAGGCAGCCGGGCGGTTTGTGCGGACGAGTATTACTTCGCCGGCCACTTTCCAGGGTACCCGATCATGCCGGGAGTACTGATCGTCGAGGCCCTGGCCCAACTAGGCGCCATCGCGATCCTGACCCTCCCCGAGCACGCCGGCAAGCTGGTGCTGTTCGGAGGCATCGAGCGCGCGCGTTTCCGGGCGCCGGTCTACCCCGGCGCGGTGCTGCGGCTTGAGGTGTCGATCACCGGCAGGCGAGGGCCTGTTGGCAAAGGCACGGGCCGTGCCCTGCTTGCCGACGGTAAGCTTGCAGCTGAGGCCGACCTGACGTTCGCCGTGGCCGACCGGCCCGGCTAGCAGGGGCGGACAGGCAGATCCGAGATTGCTTGACACGGCGGGACCGGCGTGCTAGCATGACGGCGCTTGCCCAGTGGGGTAGCGGGCTCAGCACAAAACTAAATAGTTCACTCTTATCAAGAGCGGTGGAGGGACGGCCCCGATGAAGCCCGGCAACCAGTCCGCCGTCGCGGGCGGTCACGGTGCCAACTGCCGACAGAGCCGATTCTGGAAGATGAGAGCAGCCTTGAGCCTTCCCGAATTGGGGAGGCTTTGTTGTTTAGAGAGCTGCAGCGGAGGTGCGCTAATGGTAGACAAGATGCTGTTCACCAGCGAGTCGGTGACCGAGGGTCATCCCGACAAGGTTGCCGACCAGATCTCCGACGCGATCCTGGATGAGATGCTTCGCGGCGACCCGATGTCCAGAGTCGCGTGCGAGACGTTGGTTGCCAAGGGCCTTGTTGTGGTGGCCGGCGAGGTGACCACCAAGTGCTACGTCGACGTGCGGCAGGTGATCCGGCGGACGGTGCTGGACATCGGATATACTCGCGCCAAGTTCGGTTTCGACGGCGAGACCTGTGGGGTGCTGACCAGCATCGATGAGCAGTCACCCGATATCGCGGTCGGGGTCGACGAGGGGATCGAGATCCGTGAAGGCGGTGGGACCGGCTCCCAGTACACCATCGGTGCGGGCGATCAGGGGATGATGTTCGGCTTCGCGTGCGACGAGTCGCCGGAGCTCATGCCCCTGCCCATCAGCTTGGCGCACGGCCTGACCCGCCGGCTGGCGCAGGCTCGCAAGCGGCGCGAGCTCCCCTGGCTGCGGCCCGACGGCAAGAGCCAGGTTACTGTCGAGTACCGCGACGGCAGGCCGGCCCGCGTTGACGCCGTTGTGTTGTCCTGCCAGCACCGGCCCGACATTGATCTCCAGCCGCTCCGCGAGCACGTGATCGAGCATATCATCAGGCGCGTCATCCCACCGCACATGCTTGACGCCGAGACACGGTTCTTCGTCAACCCGACCGGCCGCTTTATGATCGGTGGACCGGCGGCCGACACGGGCCTGACCGGGCGCAAGGTCGAGGTTGACTCCTACGGTGGCGCGAGCCGCCACGGTGGGGGCGCCTTCAGCGGCAAAGATCCTACCAAGGTCGATCGGAGCGCCGCATATGCCGCCCGCCACGTGGCCAAGAATCTGGTCGGTGCGGGGTTAGCACGTCGGTGTGAGCTGCAGGTTTCCTACGCTATCGGGGTCGCCCACCCTGTGTCACTGGCGATCAACACCTTTGGCACCGCCTCGTTGCAGGACCACGAGTTGCTGGCTCTGGTTCGCCGCTTCTTCGACCTGCGCCCTGGCGCAATCATTGAGCGCTTCGACCTGCGCCGCCCAATCTACCGCCAGACCGCCGCCTACGGTCACTTCGGGCGGCCGGATCTCGACCTCCCCTGGGAGGCACTTGACGTAGCGGCGGAGCTTAGGCAGGCGGCAGGGCTGCTGGGGCCACTGCCAACCTTCACCAAGTAGCGCACAAGCTCAGGTAAGAGCAGCTGCCTTCAGCACGTACACTCACAGTGACAATGCACTACGGCGCGGTCGGGGATGCCCCGGCCGCGCCGTCTTCACTCCCGCGGCCGTCCCGCCATAGGATGGGGCACCAAGGCAGTACGGAGCATCCGAAGAGGTGACCGCGAAGTGGCAGCCACGACCGGGAATACCTTGCTGTTGTGGCTTCTTGCCCTATATGGCCTACTCGCTCTGGGCGCGATGATCTACGGCGCGATCTGGCGCGCGAGGCAGCGCCCGGCTGGGCCGCCCCACGTCAGCATCCTGCTGGTGGCCAAGAACAAGGAGCGCAATATCGAAGGTCTCGTCCGGAGCCTTGCCGCGCTCAATTATGCCGACCTCCAGGGCACGAGCCACGAACTCGTCGTGGTGGACGACATGTCGACTGATCAGACCGGAGCGATCCTGGACCGTTTGGCACGCTACGTGCCTCTGATGCGCACCGTGCACATGGCCGACCTGCGCAACAACGGCGCAACCGCTGTCGAGGTCGGCGTGTTTATGTGCCGAAGCCCCATCGTCCTGCTCCTCAACTTAGAGGTGCATACCCATCCCCGCCTTCTCGTGCAGGCGGTTGCCCGCTTGTTAGCCGCAGGTCAGTCTGACCCTAGCGAGATTGCGGACCTGGGACCAGGTGCATGCGCAATCACGCGAATTAGGGCGGATGGTGTAGGTTTCCAAGGAAAGGAACGCATCGGTCGGACATCGAACTAGCCACCGCATGGAAACCCTCGAGGCAACCGTCGAGCGGATCACCTTCCGCAACACCGAGACCCTATACACTGTGGCCCGCTTTCGCTCCGACCGGGTGCTCCCCGGGCGGGGTACTTCGTTCACCGCTGTCGGCGCCTTCAGCTCGATCAGCGCGGGCGAGAGGTTTAGGCTGTCGGGCGAGTGGACAACTCATCCCGAGTACGGGCCGCAGTTCAAGGTCGACCAGGCTGAGATGCTGCTGCCCGCGACCGAGAAGGGCCTGGTGCGATATCTTGGCTCGGGGCTGATTCCCGGCATCGGACCGGTCACCGCGCAACGCCTCGTCGATGAGTTTGGACTCGAGGCGACGCGCATCATCGAGCAGGACCCCGGGCGGCTGACCAGCATCGAGGGTATCGGGCCTGTCAAGGCCCAGCGCATCATCGAGGGGTGGCGGCGCCAGCAAGGCGTGCGCGAGGTCATGGTGTTCCTGCAGAGTCACGGCGCCAGCCCTGCGTACGCGATGCGCATCTTCCGGCGCTATGGTCAACAGACGGTTGAGGTCATCCGCGAAAACCCATACCGCCTCGCCGACGAGGTGTTCGGCGTGGGCTTTCGCACTGCCGACGCCATCGCCCAGCAGCTGGGGATCGACACAGAGTCGCAGTATCGGCTGCAGGCTGGGATCCGCTACGCCCTGGACAGCGCTCAGGGGGAGGGGCACGTCTATCTACCCCGCGAGCAGCTGATATCAACAGCAGCAACCCTGCTGGGCACCTCCCCGGACCCAGTCGAGGCGGCCCTGGCCGAGCTGCTGCTGCAGGGTCACCTGGTGGAGGAGCAAGCTTGGGAGCATCGCCCGGTCTACCTTGCCGGCATGCTCGCTGCGGAGCAGTTCGTTGCCGCCAGACTGCTGGCTCTCTCGCGAGGGTCGCGCGGAGATCAACAGGTGCTTGGCTCCGATGACCGACCGTTGCTCGAGGGCTTGTCCGCCGGCCAACAGGAGGCGGTGCTCAAGGCGCTGGAGGCGGGTGTCTTCGTGCTCACAGGAGGGCCGGGCACAGGCAAGACAACGACGCTCAATTGCCTGATTCGGCTGTTTGAGTCCCGCGGCAAGAGGGTTGTCCTCTGTGCTCCGACCGGTCGGGCGGCCAAACGTATGGCTGAGGCGACCGGGCGGGAGGCGCGGACAGTGCACCGGCTGCTGGAGTACAGCTACAGAGACGGCATGCTTGGTTTCCAGCGCAACGAGCGTAACCCCGTCGACGCAGGGGTTGTCGTGCTCGACGAGGCCTCGATGCTGGATCTGACGCTGGCCCACCGGCTTCTGGAGGCAATCCGGCCAGGTACCAAGCTGGTATTGGTCGGTGATGCCGATCAGTTGCCGGCTGTCGGCGCCGGGTCCGTGCTGCGTGATGTGATCAGCTCTGGCGTGATCGAGGTTACGACGCTCTGCGAGGTGTTTCGCCAGGCCCGCGAGAGCGCGATTGTGGTCAACGCGCACCGGGTCAACCAGGGCGAGTTCCCACATTTGCGCGGTGGCAACGAGGACTTCTTCTTCATCGAGCGTGATTCGCCCGAGGCAGCGCTCGAGGAGATCGTCGGCTTGTGTAGCCGGAGACTGCCGGGCTTTGGCCGGCACCACCCGATCCAGGACATCCAGGTGCTCAGCCCGATGCGCCGCACTGTCGTTGGGGTGGACAACCTCAATCGCCAGTTGCAGGCCGCCCTCAACCCTGCTCGCCCTGGCGCTCCGGAGATCGAGTACGGAGGTGCGACCTACCGCACCGGGGACAAGGTCATGCAGATACGTAACAACTATGATCGAGAGGTCTACAACGGAGACATCGGACTGGTCACGCGGGTCGATGCCGAGGAGGGCGAGGTGGTGGTGACGTACCCGGACCAGCCTCAAGACCGTGACGTAATCTATGAGCGGAGCGATCTTGATGAGCTCGTCCTGGCGTACGGGGTCTCAGTCCACAAGAGCCAGGGCAGTGAGTACCCCGTGGTAGTCCTGCCAGTTGTGACCGCCCACTACGTGATGCTGCAGCGCAATCTGCTTTACACGGCCCTCACCCGTGCGCGCCGCCTGTGCGTGCTGGTGGGTTCCAAAAAGGCTCTGGCGATTGCCGTTCGCAATAACCAAATTCAGACCAGGCACACCGGCCTTGCGCGCAGGCTTGTCGCCGCTAGGGAGCACTCCGCCGGTCGGTAGGTCCCGCGACACCGCATGGCATGGGTGGATGCGCGGACTTTCGGCAGCGCTATGGCCGGTCTCCGACCCCGGAGATGCGGCCACGAGCGCTACCTCCCGCGATCTAGCGAGCAGTAGACGTGCGCCTTGTCGTCTGTGCGGCCGCCGCGCCTCTGTCCCGCTGTGGGACGACGCTCACGTTTGCCTGACCTGCGTCGGCGCCGCATTCGCATCTCGGGGCCATCCCTGCGTGCGTTGCGGCAGGCCCGTGCCGTCGAGCTCGCCGGGCCCTACCTGCGATGAGTGCACCTCTCGAGCTCTGCGAGCTGTGCCCGCGACCGGAGGCTGTGAGCGCGTGGTGTCGCTTGGCCTCTTCGTGGAGCCGCTGGCCAGGTGGATCCGGCAGCTCAAGTACGACGGGCGCGCCGAAGTCGCATCGCCTTTGGGCACCCTGCTTGCCTGGGCGGTTGAGGCACGGCTAGGGCCGCCGCGACCGCTCTGGCCGCAGCCGGCTACCGTTGTCGTACCGGTGCCGCTGCACCCCGACCGGCTGGCTCACCGCGGCTACAATCAGGCGGAGCTCATCGGTCAGGCTCTGGCGGAGGCGCTTGATCTGCCTCTGGAGACGGGACTGATCGAGCGGCGGAGAGCAGGCGACCCACAGGCAGGCCGTAGCCAGCACGACCGTCACCGGGCTGTCGAAACCGCCTTTGCCCCGCATCGGTCCACCCTACTTCGCCGGCCACTCACTACCCGCCACGCCGTGACTGCGCTTCTCGTCGACGATGTGCTGACAACGGGTGCGACCATCGATGCCTGCGCGCGCGCCCTCCGGCAGTGCGGCGTCAGGACGGTCTACGGGGCCGTAGTCGCCGCAGGCGTTCCCCGCCGGCTGTGGGGTACGTATCCACATGTTGCCCACAGCACACACGACGTGTAGCAGGCCGTTAATGAGTTATCCACATGATGAGGCATGAACTGTCCACAGTGGGGCATATTGGCGGGCTGCTCGACCATAAACGTCGGCGATTAGGCGGATACTTAAGGCAAGGTGTGGAGCGGCGCATCGCGGAAGACCAAAGACTGCACCGTAGCGTTCTAGCAGGGTTTGACAACCCTGATTGGCTGGTGCTATAGTCTGAGGCGTGAGTCCGCGAGCGGGATTCATGAGAGTAGATTGGTAGGAGGAATGTGCTCGAATGGAAGGCCGGGTAAAGTGGTTTAGTGCGGAGAAGGGCTATGGGTTTATCGAGCGGGAGGACGGCGCGGGCGACGTGTTCGTTCACTTCACGGCGATCCAGTCTGACGGTTTCCGCACGCTCAACGAGGGCGACCGGGTGGAGTTCGAAATCGTGCAAGGCCCCAAGGGGGCGCAGGCAGCTAACGTGGCGAGGCTTGCCTAGCCCTCACACAGTTCTGCAGCGCGACTAGAACGCAACCCCTGGCTAAGCTGTTCAGCCAGGGGTTTTCATTTGCGATAATCCAGGTACGGGTGTCCTTGCAGCGGGGGGCATGACCCAGGAGGATTGATCCTTCGCCGCGGGAATACTCATCTGTAGTGAGGCAAGGCTTCCGGGCAATCCGGACCATCTGCCCGCTGCGGGCCGCGCGCATCGCCGGCGCGCGCCGGACCTCCGGGCGGCACGCGGTTGGGCGAGGGAAGAGAGGAGTGGCCCGTTTGGAGATAGCGCTACGCGGCAAAAATGTCGAGATCACCACCCCACTGCGTGACTACCTGCACAAACGCCTCAGCAAGGTCGAGCGGCACTTCAGTAGCGATGTTACCGTTAACGTGGCTTTGACTACCGAGCCGGTCGGCTACGGCGCCGAGATCACCATCCCTTACAACGGACTGCTCATCCGGGCCGAGGAGAAGTCCCAGGACCTCTACTCAGCCATCGACCTGGTGGTCGACAAGATCATCAGGCAAATCAGCCGGTTCCGTGGGCGGCTCCAGAGCAGGAGACATGTCCAGAGCCTCAAACAGATGACCCCTCTATCTGAGATCATCGACGAGGTGCCGGATGATGCCGAGACCAACGGTCAGGTGGTCCGGGTTAAGCGCTTTGCGATGCGGCCGATGACCATCGAGGAGGCGCTTTTGCAGATGAACCTGCTCGGTCATGACTTCTTCGTGTTCGCGAGTGCCGAGTCGGGACAGGTCAGCGTGGTTTACCGGCGGCACGACGGCAACTACGGCCTGATTGAGCCGGAGCGGTAGCACGCTTCGATTCCCGCCCTAAAGCTAGAGCCACCCGCCCCCCTGCCGGGGGGCGGGTGTTATAATGGTGACTAGTTGTTACAGGGCGGGGGTGATCTGGTGGGGCAGCTAGCTGCGGTGGTGTTTGAGGGCGGCAACCCCACCAGTGAGATCCAGCTTCAGATGACCAGAGTCCGCCGCGGCGTGACGCTGGACAACCTGGCCAAACTACTGAGCACCCCCGAGATCGATCAGGTCATCCTGTGCACCAACTATCCTGACCTCGCCGACGAGGCCCGCAGGTTGGGAGCCACGGTGGATTACCAGGATGACTCGGTGCGCTTTCACTTCGGCCTGCGCCTACGGCAAGTTGTCTATAAGTACCAGCCGGACAAGCTGTTATACATGGGTGGCGCTGCCGCTCCGCTTATCCGGCCCGATGAGCTGGCTGAGGTAGCCAGGATGACCAAGGCTGCCGATCAGGTCGTCATGGTCAACAACCCTCAGTCGCCTGACCTGGTTTCCTTTAGTCCCGCCAAGGCGATTGACCGGATCGCACTTCCGGACAGCGACAATGTCCTTGGGCACTTGCTCAGGGAGGCGGGGCTGCCTCGGGTGCTCATGCGTAACACTGCGTGGATCAGCTTCGACTTGGACACACCTGCGGATCTGCTCGTGCTATCGCAGTTGACCGGTGTGGGGCCTGGCGCCCGGGCCGCGCTCGCTGAGCTCAATCTGGACGCTGGCCGCATTGTTGCCGCCAAACGGTTGTTTTTGCGGGTCGGCGCGGAGATGGCACTTATCGGCCGTGTCTCACCGTCAGTAGCCTTGTTTATCAACGCCAACTTTGCCGTTCGCCTGCGCATCTACTCAGAAGAGCGAGGCATGCGCGCTCTCGGCCGGGCGGATCGCGGCGAGGTCCGTTCCTTGATCGGGCAGTACATCGATGCCGTAGGGCCGCACACTTTCTTCCGAGAACTGGCATCGATTGCAGAGGTAGCCTTCTTTGATACTAGAGTGTGGATGGCTCACGCTAAGCTGGATTTGAGTGAGGCTGACCGCTTTTTCTCGGATTTAGGTCATGTAGACCGCATCGAGGATCCGCGGCTGCGTGAGTTCACGATTGCGGCATTCCAGGCGCCTATTCCAGTCATCCTCGGAGGTCACTCCCTTGTAGCTGGTGGTTTGTGGGCCTTGGCTGAGCACGTGATTATTGAGGACGGACGCGAACCGATCCGGCCATTCTGACCGCTGGGCAATAAAGGGAATCAAACCAGTGAGTCGAAGTACCTGACAACTTCGACACCAACCGCGGGAGGTACGGCATGGTTCACGACCTCGATGCACGGGCGCGTGATTATGAGAGCGTGATCAGGCGCATCAAAGATGTGATCTCCGCCCGCATCATGCTCACCTCTGATGGGCTGGTCGAGGAGATCCATGTCCTGGCCTCCGGCAGCCGTGGCGCCAAGCAACTCGTCAGGGACGTGGAGTCGGCCCTGATTGCGCAGGGTGTGGCGGTAGACCATAAAAAGATAAGCATTGCGCAGCTATCCGCGGAGCCTCAGGAGTCCACCGGCGATCGTCCCCGGCTGTTGGGATTCACCGTCGCCCTTAACTCACGCATGGTTGAGGCCCGCGTCCGGATCCAGCAGCGCGGGACGCCGATCGAGGGCGCAGCTACCGGACCTGGCACTACCAACGGCAGGCTGCGCGCAGTTGCCGAGGCGACGATGCGGGCGGTAGCCCAGTGCGTCAGTGGCCAGCTGTCGCTGTATGTCGAGGACTGCGAGATCTCCAGGGTCGGCCGGCGACACGTTGCGACGGTTGTAGTCATGGAGTTTGGAGTGGACGGAGAGCGCCCGCTGGTCGGCACCTGCCTGGTGAGGCAGGATGAGGCCGATGCAATCGTACGCGCAACATTGGACGCGGTCAATCGCCGCCTAGCGGTGATCCAGGCCGAGCCCACCACCTGACGCGCACAACTTTATACGGGAGATCGGACCGACGGCCAAAAGCGGAATCCTCTGAGCGGAGCGGCGCCTGGAAGGCTAGCGGTACTTCCGGAGCCCATGAGGAAACGGAGGTATTTCCGTGAGCAAGCTGTTTAAGGTTGTTCTTGCCCTTTTGGCTCTGATCCTGGCGGGCGGCGCCAGCTTCCAGTGGGGTTGGTAGACCCAGAAGTAGACACTGGCCGTCGGTCCTTCCTCTGATCACTTCACTGCGCCATTGCTGTCATCGACACTATAACTATCTCTGTCGAGCCGCAGCAGCGAGAGGGGCGTTTTCATTTGACCCAGAGCAGACCTGCGCCCAGGAACAGGGTGCTCTTGCTCGTCTACATCGGGCTCATCGTTGCCGGTGGCGTGACCTTCCTGATCTACATGCCGCCGGCTATCGTGATGCGCGATGTCGTAGGGATTATAGTCTTCGTTGCCTTGACGTTCTGGGCCGAGGCGTCGCCCATCACCCTCCCACGGGGCGGGGGCAGCGTCTCAGTCAGCTTTTGGCCCATCTACGCGTCGATCTTGCTGTGGGGACCAAGCGCGGGAGCGTGGGTAGCAGCTGTTGGCGCTGTACGTATGCGCGAGCTGCGCGGACAGGTCTCGCTCGAGAAGGTCCTCTTCAATCGGGGGCAACTGGCTCTATCGGCCGGCCTAGCCGGGCTAGTCTATGTCCTCCTCGGAGGCCAGCCGGGCGACCTGGACCTCTCAACGTCCATGTTCCTTCCTCTGGCTGCATGTGGTTTGACGTACTTCGTAACCAACCTTACCGCGGTTGTGGGAGCCATGGCCATTGCGCAGGGCGTGTCCGTACGTGACATGTGGCTCAGCAACTTCAAGTGGGTGATCCCGCAGTACGTCCTGTTGACTCCGCTGGCGATCTTCCTTGCCTACATGTACAAGCTGACTGGCATCTTCGGAGCTGTGATGTTCATGGCGCCGTTCTTGGCCGCTCGGCACTCGATGCAGTTGTACATGGACATGCGTCAGGACTATCTATCTACCATCAGTGCCCTCATTCAGGCGGTTGAGGCCAAGGATCCTTATACGCGCGGTCATTCCGAGTCGGTCCGTCGGTATACCGTGGAGATTGCCAAAGAGATGCGCCTGCCGGCAGACGTCACTGAGCGCCTGGAGTATGCCAGCCTACTGCACGACATCGGTAAGATCGGTGTGGCAGAGTCAATCCTACGCAAACCCGGCCGGCTGACGGATGAGGAGTATATGGAAATCAAAGCTCACCCGGCCATTGGCGCAAACATTGTGCAAAAGCTGCGTTTGCTGGGTCAAGAGGCCGGCACGGTGCGCAGCCACCACGAGTGGCTCAACGGCCGCGGTTATCCGGACGGGCTAACCGGCGATCGGATCCCGCTTGGCGCTCGCATCATCGCCGTGGCGGATGCCTATGACGCCATGACCTCGGATCGTCCGTATCGCCGCACTATGTCCTCCCAAGAGGCCGTTGCCGAGCTGGAGAGATGCAGCGGTGCGCAGTTTGACCCTCCGGTGGTGGCCGCAATGGTGCGCGTTCTAGAAAAGCAGGAGCCGGCGCGCGACTCCGGATGAACCTCCTCGTAGTTGCCTGTGCCGTCGTCACCGGCCTGTTGCGTGGCTTTGCGCTGCGGGATCTGCTCGACTATCCCTTCCGGGGCTACGCCCAGTTCTACGCCGCTCTGATCCTGCAGATCATGCTCGGTACGGCACACGCCGAAGCAAGCTCGCTGGTACGTACCCTGGCGCCGCTACTCAACCTAGGATCCATGGGTCTCCTCCTGTGGGCGCTCTATCTCAACAGGCAGTTAATCGGTAGCCGGCTCATCGTGGCCGGGGTTATGGCTAACCTCGCGGTGATCTTCGCCAACGGAGGCAAGATGCCGGTCAGCCTGAGTGCGCTGCATGCAGTCGGGATGCCCGCAACCCGGGTTGCCTACCTTGCTGCCGGTCGCAGCCTGACTCATCGGCTAATGGAAACCGGCGCACCGCTTTGGCGTCTGGGTGATGTGTTTTATCTTCCGCGCCCACTCCCTCGTTCGCCGGTGTTCAGCGTCGGGGACATCGTCCTTGCCATTGGGCTCTTTGTGCTGATCAACGAGGCCATGGGCAGGCATGCCAGGCAACGCAAGGCCGTCTCGAACGCATCCTTTGCTATCGTGCCTGCTACAGAGGTTTTAGCTGCCGCCGAGCCATGCCAATCCGAGCCAGCCGGCGAGGGCCTGACCCGAGACGACAACCCGTGCTCCCAGCCCCTCTAAAACCGCGCTCTGCTGCACTCTAGTCGAGTTGACACACCCGGCACTGGGTGCTACACTCAATCAGTGTCTGCTGAGGTCGAGCAGACACGTTTGTTTCGCTGTGGAGGTTTCACATGCCTGAGCGATTGCGTAGTGCGCGGCAGCGGCTCGTCGGAGCCAAGCAGACGCTAAAAGCCGCTGAGAGCGGGCGTGTTGAGGTCATCTACGTGGCCAAGGACGCTGAGCAGCGGGTCGTGGCTCCGATCGTGGCCCAAGCACAGCGCAACGGGATAGAGATTGTTCTGGTCGAGACGATGGTTGATCTCGGCAGGATGTGCGGCATCGAGGTCGGCGCGGCAGCCGCCGCGATCGCGCCTCGGGATTAAAAGGGAGGTTTAAGATGCCGACCATTAACCAGTTGATCCGCAAGGGTCGCACGCAGCAGACACAAAAGTCAAAGGCTCCCGCCTTGAGGCAAAACCCTCAGCGGCGAGGGGTTTGTGTACTTGTACGCACCGCGCAACCCAAGAAGCCCAACTCAGCCCTGCGCAAGATTGCCCGCGTCCGGTTGACCAACGGCATCGAGGTTACGGCGTACATTCCCGGCGAGGGACACAACCTTCAGGAGCACTCCGTGGTTCTGGTGCGGGGCGGCCGTGTAAAGGACCTCCCAGGTTGCCGGTACCATATCGTGCGCGGCACGCTTGACTCCACCGGTGTGGCCAATCGCAAGCAAGGCCGCTCGCTGTACGGTGCCAAGCGGCCCCGCAAGTAGGCCCGACGGCTTCCATAGGAGGAGATGACATGCCAAGGCGAGGTCACGTAGTCAGGCTTCCGATTCATCCGGACCCGGTCTACGGTAGCGAGCTGGCATCCAAGTTCATTAACAAGATAATGTACTCCGGCGGCAAGGCTCAGGCTCAGCGCATCTTCTATGATGCCCTCGAGATCATCCGCGAAAAGACGGGAAAGAGCCCGATTGAGGTCTTCGAGCAAGCGGTCAACAACTCCATGCCGGTTCTTGAGGTCAAGGCCCGCCGGGTCGGCGGCGCCAGCTACCAGGTGCCGGTTGAGGTGCGCGCGGAGCGGCGCCTATCGTTGGGCATGCGTTGGCTCATTTCCTACTCGCGCAACCGGTCGGAGCGCGGTATGCACCTGCGACTCGCCGGTGAGCTGATGGACGCGGCCAACAACACCGGTGCGACGATCAAGAAAAAGGACGACACGCATCGCATGGCCGAGGCCAACAAGGCCTTTGCGCACTACCGCTGGTAGTGCTCCGCCCAGCGCCACAGGCGTCTAGCACGTTGACCTAAAGACAGATTCGGTAGTCAGCCACGAAGGGGGGTGTAGCAGTTGGCGAGAGTGGTGCCGCTTGAGATGATCCGCAACACCGGGATTATCGCGCACATCGATGCAGGCAAGACCACGACGACGGAGAGGATTCTCTTCTACAGCGGTCGTGTGCACCGGCTTGGTGAGGTTGATGAGGGCTCGGCCACGATGGACTGGATGGTCCAGGAGCAGGAGCGGGGCATCACCATCACCTCAGCTGCTACATCGATCGTATGGCGCGACCACCGGATTAACGTCATTGACACACCAGGCCACGTGGACTTCACTATGGAGGTCGAGCGCAGCCTACGCGTGCTTGATGGTGCTGTGGTGATCTTCTGCGCCAAGGGAGGCGTCGAGCCTCAGTCCGAGACGGTCTGGCGACAGGCGGACCGGTACCGAGTGCCGCGCATTGCGTACATCAATAAGATGGACGCGGTCGGGGCTAGCTTTGAGCAGGCTGTCGAGTCGATGCGGCGCAAACTGCATGCCAATCCTCTTCCGGTGCAACTCCCGATGGGCTCCGAGGCCTCCTTCCACGGCGTGATCGACCTTTTGACCATGGAAGCCATCACTTTTGGCGGTGACAAAGGTGCTGTCGTTGAGCGCGGGCCAATCCCAGCCGACCTCCTGGCAGACGCCGGCAAGGCGCGGGATCGGTTGGTCGAGGCAGTAGCGGAGCGTGACGAGCAGCTGCTATCGGCCTACCTCGAGGGGAGCGAGATCTCCGCGAGCCAGTTGGGTGCGGCGCTCCGCCGGGTTACGCTGGCGGTTGAGGGCGTTCCGGTGTTTTGCGGCACATCACTGCGCAATCGCGGCGTGCAGCCTCTGTTGGATGGGATCGTGGATTACCTGCCCTCCCCGGCCGACTTGCCCCCCGTAGTAGGCACGCATCCCAAGACCGGCGAGCCCGAGGAGCGCCCGGCATCGGACGATGCCCCGTTCTGTGCGCTGGTGTTCAAGATCGCCACGGATTCCTACGTGGGCAAGTTGTGCTACCTACGAGTTTACTCAGGCCACCTGGAGTCGGGCCGCACTGTGCTGATCCCCCGCGGCAAGAAGCGCGAGCGCATCGGCCGGTTGGTACGGATGCATGCCAACCACCGCGAGGACATCACTGAGCTCAATACCGGCGACGTCGTAGCCGCGGTTGGCCTGCGCGGAGTGACCACTGGCGATACGCTATGTTTTGAGAACGAGCCCATCGAGCTCGAGCAGATGTCCTTCCCGGAGCCCGTGATCTCCGTAGCCATCGAGCCGGATACCAAGGCGGATGAGGAGCGTCTGTCGCTCTCGCTGGGCAAGTTGGCCGAGGAAGATCCGACCTTTCGCTATCACACCGATAGCGAGACCGGTCAGCAGATCATCTCGGGCATGGGTGAGCTTCATTTGGAGATCATCGTTGACCGCCTGATCCGTGAGTTTGACGTCAAGGCGCGGGTCGGGAGGCCGCAGGTTAGCTACCGCGAGACCATCTCCCGCCCCGCCGAGGGCGAGGGGCGGTTTGTCCGGCAGACGGGCGGCCGCGGACAGTACGGTCATGTGGTGATCAGGGTTGAGCCGCGCGAGGATCTGACGGGCCATGAGTTTGCTAACCGCGCCAAAGGCGGCGTGGTTCCCATTGAGTTTATCCCGGATGTGCAGGCAGGGATCCGTGAGGGCATGGCCAGCGGCATCAACGGCTATCCGGTTATCGGCGTGGATGTCGCCCTGCTCAACGGGTCGTTCCACGAGGTGGATTCCAGCTCGATTGCCTTCCGCATCGCCGCATCCATGGCTTTCAGGGACGCAATGCAAAAGGCCGATCCCGTGATGCTGGAACCCCAGATGGTCGTCGAGGCGATTATCCCCGAGGAGTACCTGGGCGAGGTGCTGGGTGACTTCAACCAGCGTCGCGGTGATATAGAGGATGTCGGGCAGGGCCTGGCCGGCGCGAGGACCATCCGTGCCATCGTGCCGCTATCGCAGATGTTCGGTTATATGACGGATCTCCGTTCTCTAACCCAAGGACGGGGCACATTCACGATGCAGTTTGCGCGCTACAACCGACTGCCCCCGGGTCAGCTTGAGGCAGTGGGCAAGGCGCACTAAGCAGCTAAACTTCCTTTTCGGGAGGGGCCAAAGTGGCAAAGAAGAAGTTCGAGCGGACCAAGCCGCACGTCAACGTGGGCACCATTGGTCACGTGGACCATGGCAAGACCACGCTGACATCCGCGATCACCCGTTGCCTGAGCGCT
>Ga0228535_1000788_pt1 | contig 71513 bp, 65 predicted proteins | sample SJ1metagenome_FD_168457 | JGI IMG/M metagenome (GOLD analysis project Ga0228535, IMG submission 168457) | Enriched culture of PCE-dechlorinating microbial communities from Ithaca, New York, USA - SJ1 | ecosystem: Engineered > Modeled > Simulated communities (microbial... > Unclassified | place...
GCCATGGATTTATGGCCGGTGTTTCCCGGCACCGTCATGGCATGGCAGCCGTAAGCACCGGTATCAGCCAGGCAGTACATCTCATTGGCGGTGATGGTTCCATCTTTCTTTACACCGGTCTTCAAGCGGAATTTCATAGGATGGCGGGACCTGGCAGCGGTGAACTCCTCATCTCTGGTGTACTCATACCGGACAGGCCGTTTGGTTACGATGGTTAAATGTGCTGCCACATCCTCCATTAATACTTCTTGTTTGCCGCCAAAACCGCCCCCAATGCGAGGTTTGATCACGCGGATGCGCTTCATGGGCAACCCCAGCACCGGCGCAAGGATCCTGCGCACATGGAATGGTACTTGGGTGCTGGTACGGATTACCAGCCTTTCATCCTCGTCCCAACTGGTAATGACTACATGCGGCTCTATATGGGCTTGCTGCACTTTTGGTACTTCATACTCTTCTTCGTAAATCAAGTCTGCTTCGGCAAATCCTTTTTCAATATTCCCGATGTCGATTCGAATCTGGGCGGCAAGGTTCTTAGCGGGATCGGATTTATCAAAATTGACATACTCAGGCTCATCATGGATTACAGGCGCACCTGGATTCATTGCTTCTTCGGATTTGAGCAATACAGGTAATTCTTCGTACTCTACTTCAATTAATTCCAGGGCTTTATTAGCTATTTCTTCGGTTTCAGCTGCCACAAAAGCAACCCGGTCACCAACAAAGCGCACTTTTTTATCAAGGGAAAAAGCATCCAGCGGGCCAGGGATTGGATCAGACTGGCCGGCTGTGGAATAAATCACCCGGGGGATATCCTGCCAGGTTAATACTGCCGCTACGCCGGGCAGCGCTTTTGCCTTTGAAGTATCAATCTTTTTGATCAGGGCATGCGCAACCGGGCTATGCAATACTTTTGCAATCAGCATGTTGCGCTGCTCCACATCGTCAGTGAAGGCAGGTTTGCCCTGCACCAGCTTGATGGCATCCACTTTTTGCTCCGGCTTGCCCACGGTGGCCAGCGGGGCAGTATCAGGCAGAACCCAGATCTTTGGAACAATCTGTTCCTGCGTCAGGCTGCCTCCTGACCCTCCTTTGTTATCATCCTGCAATGGCGCATCCAGTGGTTTCAGCCATTCAGGCGGCACTTCTAGCCCTTCAGGATTGACCGGATCGACAACCTCTCCCCTGAGCACTGCAGCAGCGCGCATGACTGCCTGCACGGGCTTCAAATAACCGGTACATCGGCATAGAACACCCGAAATAGCTTCCCTCACCATCTCTTCAGTTGGATTGGGTTCTTTATCCAGTAATGCCTTTGCAGCCAGGATGAATGCCGGGGTGCAGTACCCGCATTGGACTGCGCCAACCTCAACGAACGCCTGCTGGATCGGATGCAGCCCTTTAGAACCTGCCCAACCTTTTACCGGATGTTCACCCAGGCTCTCGATTGTTTCGATAGAATGGCCGTCAGCCTGGGCTGCCAGCATGGAACAAGAATTGACAGGCTTCCCATCCAGCAATATTGCACAGGCGCCGCATTCACCGTTCTTACAACCGCCGGATTTTGCACCAAAAAACCCCTCACGCCTGAGGACGGCTAATAACGTATCACCAGGGGCAGCATCCCATTTAGTCCGTTTTCCATTGATAATAATTGATATTTGCATGCTAACCTCTCAGTGACCTTTCTTAACTTTCCTGCAGCATCTGTTTAATCATGGCAGGAATAACCGATTTCAAATAATCGGCATATTTAGAACCGGAAAGCAGGTTGTTGCAGGCAGTACTAGCTGCTTTAATTCCATCTGCAGCGGATTTTCCTTCATACAGAACCACAGGAAAGCCTTCGCGTACTATACCGGCAGTTATTCGCATGCCTCCATCTGCATGTTTCGCGATCGCCAGACTGGCCATCGGGTAATCTTGCGGGCTGCGTGCCAGGAATTTACACTTCAGATTTATTGCTTTGCTGAGCACAAGCTTTTCAATCAGCACACCTGGCGCAGATTTGTTGCGACTACCCAGCCAGTCTGACAGTTTTATCGCTTTCGCACCCGGCTGCCAGACCAGGGTTGCATCCAGGGCCAAAAATGCTGTCAGTACCGGAGAACACCCGTCAGCTGATACGGCAGTTCCACCAACCGTGGCCATATTGCGCATGTGCAGGTTTGTTTCACGCACGATTGCAGCCTGCAAAGCAGTCGAAACCTGGTCATGTTCAGCTAGCTGCTGCAGAGTACAGGCTGCTCCTACTTCTAACAAATCCACTGTGGTGACGACTGTATCCAATCCGGTTCCCTGCAAGTCCACAACAGCGAAATCTTCAAGCAGCGCCTTTTTGCTCAGGACAGTTCCACCGCCCAACGGTTTACTATTCAATCCAGTCCTGGAGAGCATGCGAACCGCTTCATCCATCCCCTCAGGGCGTAAATATTCAATAATCATGGCAGCCTCCAGAAACTGTTACGCGCTGAAAGTATCAATCAGTAGTTTTACATCTCCGCCAACCGGGTAAAGGATTGGCAGCGTGCATCCGTTTTTGCGGTACTCTTCGACCTTGGCGCGGGCTTCATCAGGTGTTCCTGAGGCAGTAATGTGATGGATCAAATCTTCCGGAACCAGGTGTTTGGCTTTCTGGATTTGCTCGTGCGTAGCCGGCCAGCCCAGGATGGACTGGATCTCGTGCACCACATCCATCGACACACCGGATGCTTTAGCAATGTGGGGTTGTTGTGCCAGGTACTGAGTAAGCAATTCACGGGTAGTATCGATTGCCTTGTCGTGGTCGAGATCCACCGAGCAAACAACCAGCTGTGGCCGGTCCAGGTCATCCACCCTGCGGCCGGATTTCTTGGCGCCGTTATCCAGCAGTTCCAGCGCTTTGATGTTGTACTCAGGCGGGACGCAGTAATTCAGGACAACGCCATCACAGATTTCACCTGTCAATTCCATCATCTGGTCGCCAGTAGCGCCAATGTAGACCGGAACGTTGCGCGGCTCCCTTCTGCCGTGCACAACATCCAGCTCGATACCGTCCACATTAATGAACTCACCATGAAACGTAACCCGTTCCATGTTCAACAGTCTTTTAAGGATAAGGACGGTTTCCTTCATGGCTGTCAGGGGTTTTGAGCGGGTGATGCCAACATTTTTCGCCAGCGGATCCCACCATGCTCCAATACCGCAGATAATTCGGTCTGGAGCAAGGTCATCCAATGTAAGGAAGGTGGCCGCCAGCAGCCCAATGTTCCTGGTCCAGTTATTAATTACTCCTGAACCGATTTTAATCTTCTCGCTTACAGCAGCATACGCGGCCATGGGGACAATGGCATCCCGCACCAGGCGGCTTTCAGCCTGCCAGATTGAATCAAATCCCTTTGCTTCAGCGTAGCGGACATAGTCCAGCCCATCCCGTAAATCATGTGCATCTTGTAAATAAAGTGCTGCAGGTTTGGTCATTTCAGGCTCCTTTTATTGGAAAATGTTCTCAAAACATGTAATTTCAGGGATCGTGTCACGGATATCTGGGCACAATCTTTCCAGCTCAAGCAGGTCTCGTTCAGTATCCAGGTCGAAACCCAGGAAGGTGGATTCAAAAACCTTGACAGGAATCTCTTCTGTCCCGGCTGAATGAATATGTTTGTTGAATGAATTCCTCCCAAACCGGAATGGTATTGCGCCGACCGGCATTACCGATAAGATGTTGGTACCAGCCTTAAACCGGTCTGGAACAATGATAATTCCTGTTTCCTGTACGCGAATTTCATACAGCATATCTAGCTCACCTGCGGTAAGCAAAATCAGGTCAGCAGGTAATACAGTGATACTGGAGGCTTTTTCACCTTCAAGGGCTTTTGATACGGTCCGAAGAGACCGGTTTAAACCAAAAGGCGGGTTTTCAACAATTGTCTTAATTCCCTGGGAAGCAGCAATGTCCAGCGCTTCTTCACCTTTGCTGATCACTACAGCATTTTCCTTCCACTGGCTGCTCTGAATCTTCTGCAAGGTGTGGGAAAACAAAGCCTTGTTCAATTGATATCGCTGTTCATCAGAAATCATGTCTGCCAGGCGTGACTTCCCGTAAGAAAACGGCTTAACAGGCACACAAATCCAGTGGTTCATTAACATAACCTGTTAGAAAATTCCTTCACAGAAGGATAAAACCTCAGAAGCCAGGCGCTTGCGGTCGTTTATGGTTTGCATGACCGTATTGGTCACCAGAGAAATTATACCTGAGCGCTGGATTTCCCCGGCATATTCTGAATCCACAGTGTCAAGGATAAAACCAGTCAGGAAATCCTGATACTGCCGGGCTACTTCAACCGAACTTGCGTCTATACCCATCTCCTGGAACATCTTGGCAGCTGGTCCTTTGATTGCCTTGCCACCTACAATGGGTGAAACTGCCACAACCTTCTTTTTCTTCACTTCATCCATCAGTCCAGGAACAGAAAGGATGGGAGCAATACTGACGTATGGATTGGATGGGCAAATAATGATGCCGTCAGCTGCATGGATGGCATCCAGAATGCCCGGTGTAAGGGTAGCATTTTCGATCCCGGCAAACCGGAATCCTGTCACAACTGGTTCGCACCGGTTTCTAACGAAGTAATCCTGGAAACTCAGCTCTCCTTTGTCTTTGGTTGAAACTATTGTGGGAATAGGATCATTGCTTACAGGCAGGACATTGACAGGTACACCCCACTTTTTGCAGAAAGCAGCCACTATCTCGCTTAACAACTTCCCTTCATTCAGCAGCCGTGTCCTTTCGAGATGGGTAGCAATATCCTTATCACCAAGATGAAACCAGTCGGGTCCTCCCAGTTTCACCACGTGGTCGTACACAGTCCAGCTCTCACCCGATCTGCCCCAACCGGTATCAGGATTGGCTAGCCCGGCCAGGGTGTAACAAACCGTATCCAGGTCTGGACATATATATAAACCCATATGGGTAAAGTCGTCACCCACGTTCACAATAACAGTCAAATCTTCTGCCGCAAGGTTCTGCGCCAACCCATCAGCCAGTTTTGCGCCTCCCACTCCGCCGGCAAGTGCAACAATTTTCAAAGTCTATCCTTTCTGTAAAAAATACTCAGCTTTGATACCTTCTTCTTTTTCATTCTGGTAGATGATTTCAACCTTCTGCACCTTGAATTCCATTCCCAGGTCTTTCTGGTACAGGTCCTTGATCACGCAGTAAACATTATCCAGCGAAAATCTCTGTTGAATAATAGTTATGTGCGGCATCCAATTTTCAGGGGAATAATGCAGGCTGAGGTCCTTCGCGAAACCCGAGCATAATTCCCACAACTCTTCATGTTTTTCCAGTAGCTCTCTGGTTTTGATAACTGGCAGGTAAAGTACCGGCGTCTCACCCGAAAAAAGGCCCAATCCGGAGGTCTGCACAGAAAATTCCTTCCAGGTTAACGCAAGGCTTTCGATTGCCGGTAGTAACTGGTCCAAAGTATAGTCTCCTGCCACCTGCCAGGAGAAGTGTGGAATGGGAACCGGGAGCATACCCAATTGATTGCAGCGTTCAAGCATCAGGTCCCATACCTGCTTGCTTTCTGGCGCCTGATTAAGGTCGAGCAGCGAAGCAATGGCAATTGTCATCGGAAGAGGTCCTCTTGTTCCGGACGGATCAGCTCATTCAAGCTGGCTTCCCGTAAGGCATAAGGAAAACCACGAGCATGCACAACCGGAGTACCTTCCGCCGCCTGTCCCATCACCAGTGAAGCACCTGCTGCCAACTCGTCCCCAGCAGCCACCTGGGTAATCTTAAGCTTAAACCCGAACAAGTCCGGCTGCCCTCTCAAATCCACCAATCCAGGTACACCCGATAAACCGATCACCGTGCCGAGAGTGCCATTCCTCCAGGCTCTGCCATGCGAATCAATGATCATGATTCCAATACGGACACCCTTCCGGGCTTCAATTTTTGTGCGGATCTTATCTGCGCTGCCATCAGGGTCCACCGGCAGTAAAAGCATCCAATCATCCGGGTTGCCTTTCATGCCATGAACATTAGAATGGTCAATGCCGGCATTTGCACACACAAATCCAAGCTTATGCTCAACAATCAGGACATTCGTCCGGTACCTCAGGACTTTCCGGCTTTCACTTAATACCAGCGCAACAATGCGGGGATCCTTTCCGGTCTTTTCTGCCAGGTTTACAGCGTCTTCTGTTACTGCAACATCATTCAGGTTTACCAGCCGTCCTTCAGATTTTGAGACGATCTTTTGTGCCAGCACGAATATATCACCATCCTGGATGCCGATCTGCGCTTTTTCACAGGTATTGATAATAATTTCAGCCAGGTCATCGCCAGGCTTGATTAATGGGAAACCGGGAACAGGGGTTAATTCAAGTTTCATGATGCTGCCTGGCGGTTTACTCCTGTGATCCTGATACCCGATGCCTCCACACCATACTGTTTATTGATACCGATCAAAACAGATGTCAACCCTTCCACCACCACCGAATTCTCAATCGGTCCGGCATCCCAGCCGATCAAGCCTGCATCCTCAACCAGTTTGATCACCATGCTCCTGGCAGATTTGCCCGTACCTGCAACCAGGACATCGCAATCTACATCTTCATGAGTCAACAGGTTCTCATATGAGATATTCTGGAATGCAGCCACCACCTGCACGCCCTCACCCAGGATCTGCTGGGCTTGCATCGCAGCGCTACCCTCAGGCGGCATCTGTACTTTGGCAACTTTTGGCGGAACTAGCGGTACCGTGACATCGATCAAGATTTTTCCTTGCAGCGCATCTTTCAGACTTTCCAGCATGGGAACATGGGCGTTGAAAGGCACTGTAAGCACAACGATATCACTTAGCCTGGCAGCTTCTGAATTTTCCATTCCTGTGACTGCAGCCTCGCCGCCCAGCAGGTTGCGGATCTCTTCTGCTGCTACGACCGCTTTTTCGAATGTTCGTGAGCCAATAATGATGCTGTAGCCTGCCTTGCTCCAGCGGTAAGCCAGGCCTTTTCCTTCTTTCCCTGTTCCGCCAAGGATCCCGATCGTCTTAATGCTCACCTCAGGTGTTTCAGTCACATTACCTCCGCTTAATTTGCAAATTTTGCCTGGTAGCGCTGCCATAAAGCTGGCGCAACTTTTAATGCTTCATGAAAAATTTTATCCGCATCCACCGTTAAAATCTCCCGGTCTTTCATCAGCACATTTCCATCCACAATGGTCGTGGTTACCATGCTTTCATGGAAACCAAACAGGATGTGCCAGGGAAGGTTGCCTTCAGTCATGGGAGTGAAAGGTTTATAGTCCACCAGGATGATGTCTGCCTTTGCACCCGGGATCAGCTGGCCAATCACTGCGCCGCCGAATTGCTGGGTTGCCAGCGCAGCGTTGTTGTAAACCGCTATTTCCTGGACAGTGTAGCCGCCCATCTGCCTTGGGTCCAGGTTCCATAGTTTGTGAGCAAGGTAACAGGTTTTCCATTCTTCCCACATTGCGTTGGAAAAACCATCATTTCCGAGGCAAACTTTAATTCCCATCCGCAGCATCGATTCAATTTGTGCTATTCCTACAGCATTGTTCATGTTTGACCTGGGTTGGTGTGCCACCCATGTCCCGGTATCCCGCAGCAGTTCCATCTCCTTGCCGTCAACGTGCACTGCGTGTACCGCAATCGAGCGCGGTCCCAGGATTCCATGCTTATGCAAGCGATCAACTACGCGCAACCCACTGATTTCCTGGGTTTTATATTGATCCACCGAGTGTTCAGCCACATGGATGTGAAAACCAACATCTTCAGGGCATTCCTGCCTGCATTTTTCCAGCGTCTGTTCTGACAAAGTCAGGCTGGCATGCAGACCGAAAGTGGCTCCTAAACGTCCATTGAGCGGTTTTTCATTCTTTACCAGGCGGATATTTTCCAGGTTTTCTTCAATGCCCTGTCTGGTACGCTCTTCGCCATCCCGGTCGGTTACTTCGTAACACAGTGAAGCCCGGATGCCGGTTTCTTCAACCACTTTAGCGATCTCCGCCAGCGACCCGCGCACTGCATTCTGTGAAGCATGGTGATCGATTAATGTTGTCGTGCCATGCTGGATAGCTTCCAGGATGCACACATAAGCAGAATACTTCACATCTTCCAACGACAAAGACCGGTCAAGCGGCCACCATAGTTTATCCAAAATGGCCGGAAAGCCGTCTGGTGCAGCCCCTGGAATAGCCATGCCGCGCGAATAAGCTCCGTAGAAGTGGGTATGGGCGCAAATATTGCCTGGCATAACCAGCTGACCTTTTGCATCCAGCCGCTCTTCATCCGGGAAAGCATCAAGCATTTGCTGCTGGTTACCAATCTGTTTGATAATCCCATTCTGTACCAGAACAGCCTGATCTTCGAAAATCCTGTTTGGATGTTCGTAGGTGATGATTTTTCCGTTTGTAATGATCATCTTACCCTCCAGCCTCAAATCCATGTAGTTCTTTTGCAATCACTTCCTGGTCTACCGGTAACTCCCTCAGGCGCACCCCGGTTGCATTGTAGATGGCATTCGTGATCGCCGGCGCTGTAGGAATACTCACAATTTCTCCTACACCCTTAGCACCAAACGGTCCATCTGCTGCAGGGTGTTCCACCACGATTGAGGTGATCTCAGGAGTTTGGACTATGGATGGGATGCGGTATTTAGCCAGCCGGTCTGTGATCACATAGCCATCCTTAACTATGAATTTTTCAGAAATGGCATGCCCCATACCCATCACTACTCCACCTTCCACCTGGCCTTGCAGCCCAAGCGGATTGATCGCGGTACCGACATCATTTGCAGAAATGATCCGCAGAACATCTACCTCGCCGGTAAGGGTATTTACTTCCACTTCAGCTGCCTGGGTAGCATAAGAGAAGACAAAGTGCATATCTCCCACTTCTCCCAGTGGTTGGGTTGTCGGTGCCCAGTACTCATAGCTGGCAGTGAGAATCTTGCCTGCAGATTGCATGATACTGGCTACTTCCCCGAAGGTGAGGGAACGGTCGCCGACCTGGGCAAGTCCCTCAATAAACTTCACATGTTCTGGAGCCACGTCAAAATGCTCGGTCAGCACGCTTGTAATCGCCTCGCGCATGGCTTTAGCAGCCCCTTTGACGGCATTCCCGGTAACATACGTCTGCCGTGAGGCTGTAGTCGGGCCGCCATCGGGGGTCTTATCCGTATCAGAAAGGTATACACGCACATTCTCCAATTTTGCGCCTAGTTCTTCGGCGGCAATCAATTGCAAAACGGTTACCAGTCCCTGCCCTAGCTCAGCCGAAGAAGTCCGGGCTTCAAAAACACCATCGGGGAACAGTTCAACTTCTGCGCCTGCCTTATCTGGTGCACCTCCACCTAATCCGGTATTCTTATATGCCACAGCCAGTCCCCAGGCCCTTTTGAGGTGGGGTTTCCCTGGAACCTCTTTGGCTGTAAATGGATCAGTACCGCCAAGCTGCTGAACCTGGCTCCAGACCTTTTCGAGCGATTCAACCAGCCCGACACTGTCGCGCAGCAATTGTCCTGTGTTGGTGATCGAGCCAACATGCAGGGCATTCTTTAGTCGCAATTCTACCGGATGCACTCCCAATATTTCAGCCAGCTCATCCATCGCAGATTCAACTGCAAAAGCCGACTGGTAAACCCCGAAGCCGCGGAATGCGCCTGCTGGCGGATTGTTGGTGTACATCGCATAGCAATCAATCTTTACATGCGGTATTTCGTATGGTCCGGTCGAATGGGTGGTTGCCCTTGTCATCACCTTGTCGCCGAGTGAGGCATAAGCACCTGTGTCGCCGTACAATTCGGTCTGTGCAGCCACAATCGTTCCATCCCGTTTGGCCCCGATCTTGATCGATATCTGGGTTGCATGCCGCTTGGGATGAACAACCAGGGATTCATGCCGGTCGTACAAAATCTTTACTGGGCGCCTGGTCTTCCACGCCAGCAAAGCTGCATGGATCTGCCCCATAATATCTTCTTTCCCCCCAAAACCGCCGCCGATCAGCATACCCTTGATGCGGATCCTGTCCTCAGGCATATTCATAACAGCTGCCACCTGGCTGCGGTCAGAATAAGGGATTTGAGAACCGACATAAACCTCGATCCTGCCTTCATCGGTTACCCGGGCAATACTGCACTCAGGTTCAATAAAGGCATGGTCGGTTGTGGGAGTATGATATGTCCTTTCAAGGATAATATCAGCCTGAGCGAAACCCTTTTCAATATCGCCCTTACGCACTTTGATATGCTTAAGCAGATTCCCCTGCTCATGCACATGGACCGCATCGGGCATGTTGGCCTGAACCGGGTTAGTAATCACAGGCAATGGTTCATATTCCACTTCGATCAAGGAAAGGGCTTCCTGTACTGCTGCGTTGGTTTCGCCGGCTACAAGGGCTACCGCATCGCCGACATAGCGGACTTTCTGCCCCACTCCAACCAAAGTCGGCCAGTCTTGATATGCCAGTCCATGATTTATCTGACCGGGGATATCATCCGCAGTCAAGACTGCGGCTACACCCGGTACTTGCTTTGCCTTATCAATGTTAAGCTTTCGAACAATTCCATGCGGCACATCCGAACGTTTCGTAACACCGATCAGCATGCCAGGGAATTTGAGGTCATCGGTATAAAGAGCTTGTCCGGTAACCTTTTCCATTGCTTCAGGCCGAATGTGTGTATGGCCAATATAGTTTTTCGCACGCGACGATTCAATTACAACAGGATCCGAGATCGGTTTCCCAGTCTGGATGTTTTCTGCTGCTGCCTTTATGGCACGTTCAATGGTGGGATATCCCCCGCAACGGCATAGCGTATCCTTTAAAGCATAGCGTATCTCTTCAGAAGTGGCATTCGGGTTGTTCTCCAGCAGGGCATATGAAGTCATAATCTGTCCGGGAATGCAAAAACCGCACTGCACCGCACCATGTTTGATGAACGACTCCTGTAATGGATGCAAAGCCAGCTGCCCATTTTGGATGCGGGCAAGCCCTTCGATCGTCAGGATGTTCTTTCCATTCGCCCTAACGGCAGGATAGGTGCATGAGAGGATTGGCTTCCCATTGATTACTACGGTACACGCCCCGCATTCAGCTTCGTTGCAGCCGATTTTCGTGCCAGTCAGCCCCAGCCGTTCGCGCAGCACGTCAGAAAGCATCTCCGATGCTTCCACCTCAACCGTCCGTTCAACACCATTCACCACAAATTGGATTTTGTGTAATTTGTCTGTCATTCTTATAACTCCTACCAGTAATTCAGGCAGCCCGTTTCCAGGCTTCAAGAAGCACATCTTTGAATAACTGAACGCAAAGATGTTTCCTGTAGGCGGCTGTAGCCCGCATGGCGCTGGTTCTTAGTTTAATCCCGCTCAAAAGCAGGTCAACTGCCTGTTGAAGAATTTCATCCTCGATTTTCTTGCCTGTCAGGTATTCTTCAGCAGCGGCTGCACGTGTTGGGACAGGACCTCCCGGTCCGACAGCGATACGAATGCTATGGATTACATCATCCGAACGCTCCAGCCATATTGCTACATTCAATATTGGCAAAGCTACCCCCTGGGGACGCATGATCCGTTTAAAGGCTGATGCCTGGTTTCTCCCGGCTGCATCTACCCAGAATCCCAGGATAACATCCTTTGGATTCAGTGCAGTTATCCCCGGGCCATGATAAAGGTCCTGCAGACGAGACCGGACGATTCCTTCAGCAGTAAGGACATCCGCCTGGGCATCCAGGGAAAGCAGCGCAATACTCCCGTCTGCTGCCGGAAGGGCATGACCTACATTCCCCCCCAGCGTGGCAACATTGCGCACCTGGGGCCCTCCGATCAAGCGGCAAGCTTCATAAAGCGCAGTCGCTTTATCTTGTATCAGGGCAGAACTGGCAACATCTGCCAACGGTACGACTGCTCCGATATAAATCTGCGACCCTTGTAATTCCAGCTTTAACATTTCTGGAATAGCGGACACATCCACCACGAGTTCTGCGGGAGGTTTGATGCCTTGCTTGAGTTCAAGCAGAAGATCAGTACCGCCAGCCAGAATCCTGGTGTTTGCCGGTGCATTTCCCAGCACCGCTTTCAGGCTTTGTACAGAATCAGGAGAGGAGATGTCAGAATATATGTTCATAGGATCGGTGGACAGCGGATGGCGGCACTTTTCGAAGGGCAACACGGTACCCTACGCCGACCCTGGCATTACCAGGATCGACCACCGAACCCGGTAAGATTATTTTAGCATATTTTAATAAAAGTACAAACACACAAACGGTTCGCAAAGTCACCCAAAATAGCATATAATCCTGAGTATTAACCACAGGAGATAGTGATCATGACATCACCTCGAAATGCAGCACTTGAATATGCGAAGGAAAACCAGGAGAAATTCCTCAATTCACTCAAAGACCTTGTAAGAATCCCGTCTGTTTCAACCGCACCAGAACACAAAGAGGATATGCTTATTGCGTCCCATTGGTTGATGGAAAGGCTGGAATCGCTGGGCTTCGATACCCGCCTGATCGAAACTGAAGGCCATCCGTTGGTTTTTGCTGAGCGCACCATCGATCCGGCTTTTCAGACGGTCTTGATTTATGGCCATTACGATGTGCAGCCGGCAGAACCATTGGACCTCTGGCTTTCACCGCCTTTTGATCCGGAAGTACGCGATGACTGCCTCTTTGGCCGCGGAGCATCCGACATGAAAGGCCAGGTAATTGCCTGCATGAGCGCGGTGGAATCGATTCTGAAAACAACTGGGCTGAATGTCAACCTCAAGTGGCTGATTGAAGGCGAAGAAGAAATTGGTTCACCCAGCCTGACCCCAGTCCTGGAAGAGTATAAAGAACTCCTCGAGAGCGACATCGTCTTAAACACTGACTCTGGGATGATTGCCCGCAATACACCCACCATTACCTACGGGCTGCGCGGGTTGGCTTATTTTGAATTGCGGGTATTTGGGCCTCAGAGCGACCTTCACTCTGGTATCTTCGGCGGTGTGGTGCACAATCCTGCCCAGGCGCTATGCGAACTGATCGCCGGCATGCACGATGAAAAAGGCAGGGTCACCTTGCCTGGATATTATGACCCGGTTATCCCGGTTTCTGAAAAAGAGCACAAGCAGCTGGCAGAATCCCCGCTGGATGAAGATTTTTACCTCAAACAAATGGGCGTGAACGAGTTATGGGGTGAAGAGGGATACATTCCGGCAGAGCGCATCGGTGCTAGGCCAACTCTTGAGATTAATGGGCTGTATTCCGGGTTTATCGGTCAGGGGTCCAAAACAGTCATTCCGTCCTGGGCTATGGCAAAAATTTCCATGCGCCTGGTACCCAACCAGGATCCAGCCGAAGTGCAGCAGCAACTGGTGAAATACCTGCAAACCCATGCTCCCAACACAATCCGCTGGGAGTTAACGCCGATGGCTGGAGCGCCTGCATCCTTGCTGAATACAAGCCTGCCTGCTTCTGAAGCCCTCGCAGATGCCCTGGAAAAAGCGTGGGGTAAAAAGACTGTCTACAAACGTGAAGGCGGCAGCATCCCGATCGTTTATCATATGCAAACCATCCTGGGAAGCGATTCAATTTTAAGCGGATTTGGCCTTCCAGATGACAGCGTCCATGCCCCTAACGAGAAACTGGACCTGCCAACCTGGTACACAGGGATTGAAGCACTCATTCATTTCCTGTTTAATATGCAGGATTTGGAGAAATAATAACCAGCATGGCTGAAGAATCCAGATTACCAAATTACGGCGGTCAGGCACTGATCGAAGGTATATTGATGCGCGGCAGCCATTCGCTCGCTGCCGCATTCCGAAAGCCTTCCGGTGAAATTGTCGTTCAAACCGAACAGCTCAGCGGGATATACACAGGTATATTGAAAAAGATTCCACTGCTGCGCGGTTTGATTCTTCTCTGGGATTCGCTGGGGCTGGGAATGCGCTACATAACCATTTCGGCCAACCATCAGACAGAAACCGAAGAAGAAAAGATCGAAGGGCCCACGCTGGTATTCACCTTGATCTTTTCCATCGCACTTGGGATCGGATTGTTTTTCCTTCTCCCTGCGCTGGTCGGCCATTGGCTCGAAATCCTGTTCAACTGGAGCAGCTGGCTTGGCAACCTCTTCGAGGGAGTCTTCCGCCTGCTTTTGCTTCTCCTGTACATCTGGGGGATTGGCAAAATGCCTGAAATTCACCGGGTTTTCCAGTATCATGGCGCTGAACATAAGACCATTAACGGGTTTGAAGCCCGCAAAGAGCTTACTCCCGAAAACCTGATGCCAGTCTCCATCCAGCATCCACGCTGTGGAACTGCCTTCCTGTTGACTCTGGTGATCCTGTCCATCCTCGTGTTCACCTTGCTAGGCCCGCTTTCTGTCTGGCTCAGGCTACTCAGCCGGGTGGTCTTATTGCCGGTTATTGCCGGACTGGCGTATGAGTATATCCGCTGGACTGCAAATCACCTGGACAATAAGCTGGTTTGTAATATTGTCAAACCTAACCTGGCTTTACAGTTACTCACCACGGCCGAACCCGAACCAGCCATGCTGGAAGTCTCCATCGCAGCGTTCAATGCCATGCTTCAAGAAGAAGAAAAATATCAGACCTGATCATGAAATCCTGGCAGCGCTTTGTCCTTGGAATATGTGTTGGATTGGCGGCAGCCGGATTAATCATTCTGATTGCAACCCGGCCAAAAGGTACTGCTTACCAGCTTGAAGATGCACCCACCCCTTCTCCCATCCAGGTGCATATCGACGGTGAGGTGATTAATCCGGGCCTCTATTCCCTGCCAAGGTCGGCCAGGGTTGCTGATGCTGTATCTGCTGCAGGCGGATTGACTGAGAATGCTGCTACTGCACAGATTAACCTGGCGGCGCCCCTGCTGGATGGCAGTAAAGTATACATTCCAGAAGAAGGCGAGCTGCTGCCTGCTGACAAATCATCCGGCCTTTACGGAACAACAGATGAACCGGCTCTTCCTTCAGCATCCAACTCCCTTAACATAAACACAGCCACAATTGAAGAATTGATGCTTTTACCAGGTATCGGATCGACCAGGGCGGCAGACATTGTGTATTACCGTCAGGTGAATGGCAGCTTCGACTCCATTGAAAAGATCATGGATGTTCCTGGCATCGGGGAAAACACGTATAATCAGATAAAAGAGTTGATCAGCGTGAATCCATAGGCAGGTTAAAATGACTTTACGGGAAGATATAAGCTTAGCCATCCAGAATGCCATGCGTAGTAAAGATGAAACCCGGCTGCGGGTCCTCAGGCTTTTACTCAGCGCAATTAAGCTGGCGGATGCCGAAAAAGGAGTGGCAGTCGATGATGCTGCCATCCTTACGCTGGTTCAAAAAGAGATTAAAATCCGCAAAGACTCAATCGAAGGCGCCGAAGCAGCCGGCAGACCAGAGATGATTGCCCAGAACCTGCAGGAAATCAGCATCCTTAAAATATATTTGCCCAAACAATTGACCGAAGATGAACTTACCAGCCTAGTAACCGAAGCCATCCAGGAAGCGCAGGCTTCATCGCCAGCCGATATGGGTAAAGTGATGAAATTGCTGATGCCTAAGGTACAGGGAAAAGCGCCTAACGCCCATATAAGCCAGGTGGTGAGGAACCTGCTGGAAAAGTAACCTGATGATTGAGGAAAACGGGAAAAGCTCTGCCAGGGAAAAACGGAAAGCTTTTTTACGCACAATACTCCTGGTTTCAATATCCATTCTTACACTTGGGGCAATTGTCCTCCCCTCATATCTTGAAAAGAGCACCTACTCGCTTCAAGCTGGGGATGTAGCGCCGCATAATATCGTTGCCCCATACAGCCACACGTATACCAGCCAGGTTCTCACCAATGAAGCTGTAGAAAAAGCCCGCCAATCCATCCAACCGATCTACCTGCCGGCAGATCCTGAGATCGCTCGCACCCAGCTGGAAAACCTCAGGACAACCCTGGCATACATCTCAGATGTGCGGGCTGATTCTTTTGCCAGTCAGCAGCAAAAGCAAGATGACCTGGCCAACCTGGCAGATCTTACCCTAGAAGAAGAACCCGCACAGGCAATCCTGGAAATGCCGCAAACCCGCTGGGAGACAATCCAGCAGGAAGCTCTCTCTGTTTTGGAACAGGTGATGCGTAATTCCATCCGCGATACCCAGATAACCGAAGCCCGCCGCTCAGTCGTTTCTCTTGTCAGCTTCTCGCTCACAACTGAACAATCCAAACTTGTGGATGTGATCGTAAGCCCGTTTATCGTACCCAACAGCCTTTACAGCGAAGAATTGACCGAATCATCGCGCAAAAGGGCAGCCGATTTAGTTTTACCTGTCACCCAATCTTATGTTTCCGAAGAACTCATCGTTCAGCAAGGTCAGGTTATCACCCCGCAGATAGAAGAAGCCCTGCACCAGTTTGGCATCATCCGCTCAAACCCGCTCACCAGTAATCTGATCGCATCCCTGGCTGTCACCATCATTTCCAGCGGGTTCATTGCCGTTTATTTCCAGCGCCGCCGGTTGCAGCTAAATCTAAGCATCACAAGCCTTTTCTTGATATCGGTCTTTTTTCTGGTATTCCTAATCGCGGGCAGGTTGCTTATCCCGGGCCATGCCATCCTGCCCTACTTCTTTCCCCTGGCTGCTTTTGGATTGACCATAGCGAGCCTTTTCTCCTCAGAACTGGGGCTGGTGTTAACGCTGGTTCTGGCAATCACAACTGCGTTTGGCATGCCTTCCAGCCTCGATCTCACACTCTTCTATTCAATTGCCAGCATGTGCGGCATCCTGGTGTTGGGAAAAGGAAGGCGGGTTACCAGTTACATCTGGGCAGGTTTAACCGTTGGCCTGGTCGGCAGCATGATCATCCTGGCCTACCGCCTGGTGGAAACATACACCGATTGGATGGGGATTGCGACCTTGATTGGCGCAGTGTTTATCAATGGTGTTGCTTCAGCCAGCCTGGCGTTACTGCTCCAATACATCGTAACCCAGATTTTTGGCCTGGCAACCCCGCTTCATCTGCTGGAAATTTCGCGCTCAGACCATCCCTTGCTGCAATTCATCCTGCAAAGAGCGCCCGGATCATACCAGCACAGCCTCCAAGTCTCCAACCTGGCAGAGCAAGCTGCCAAAGCAATCGGGGCAGACCCGTTACTGGTGCGTGCTGGCGCCCTTTACCATGATGCCGGCAAGTCGCTTAACCCGCAATACTTTATTGAAAACCAGGTTGGAAACCAGATCAATCCGCACAACGATTTGAGTCCCCAGGAAAGCGCCCGGATCATCATCCAGCATGTGACAGACGGGATCTCGCTGGCAAAGAAGTACAGGCTTCCGCCCCGCATCCGTGATTTCATCCTGGAACACCACGGGACTACCATCACCCGCTACCAGTACAACCGGGCCAAAGAGCTTTCTGCAGTAACAGGAGAAACCTTCGATATCGAAGACTTCCGTTACCCAGGTCCCCGCCCGCAAAGCCGTGAGACAGCCTTGCTTATGCTTGCAGATTGCACCGAGGCGAAAGCACGTGCTGACTTGCCTAAAAACGAAACTGAATTACGCGAAATTGTGCGAAAAGCAGTAGATTTTCAGTTGCAGCAAGGCCAGCTGAACGATACCAATTTGACTTTCCTTGACCTCAACCGGACCATCGATTCATTTGTTTTCACATTACGCAATACTTACCATCCCCGCTTGCGCTACCCCGAAACTGAAAAACCAGCCGAACCGCTGGCACTGGATGCACCGCCGCCCCAGGAGGAAAACGGTAAATGAACGCGCAGGTAACCATCAATCCCGAATACAACAGCCTGGTAACAGAGGAGTGGATCAGGCAGCTTGTAAGTTATGTGCTTGATACCCATTTTCAGCACCAGGATGCACAGGTATCCATTGCCCTTGAGAACGACCAGGAAGTTCACAACCTCAATTTGCAGTACCGCGCAGTCGATTCGACAACGGATGTCCTTTCCTTTGAAGGCGGCTACCCGGATCCTGAATCCGGTTACTTTCACCTCGGTGATATCATCATCTCAGTCCCCCAAACGCAAAAACAGGCAGCCGCGGTAAAACACCCATTCAAACAGGAATTGGCTCTTCTGATCGTTCATGGCATACTGCACCTGAAGGGGTACGATCATGCCGAACCGCAAGATAAAGAGATTATGTGGAAAGAACAGGACCAGATTTTAGATAATGTAAAGGAATCTATCCTGTATGAATGAGTTTAACAGGAAAAGGTTGATTTCATTAAAGCACGCCTTTTCCGGGCTGGCTTATGTCTTCCGCACCCAAAAGAATACCCGTGTTTACCTGGTTTTTACCATCCTGGTGCTAGCATTCGCATTCTTCCTGAATGTTTCCTGGCTGGAATGGATAATCCTGCTGCTCTTGATCGGGTTGGTTTGGGCCGCTGAATGCATCAATACTGCAATCGAGACCGGCATTGACCTGGTAACCCAGGATTTTCACCCCATCGCCAAGATCGCCAAAGATACCTCAGCAGCTGGAGTTCTCATGCTCGCCCTTACAGCTGCGCTAATCGGCCTTTACATTTTTGGCAGGCACATTTATCTCATCATTTTCTCCGGAGGTTAACCGTATGGCTTTAAGTTTCCGTTTCGGTACAGTTGGCTCACCAATTTCCACGCCCAAAAAGCCCGGCGGTAGCACAGGTGCAATCCAGCAGATCAGGGTATTAAACCTGGATGCATTTGAGTTGGGCTGGGTTCAATCTGTACGGATCAGCGAAAAAACCTGCGAAGAAATCAACCTGACCGCCCGTGAAAATAATGTCAGGCTCAGCGTACATGCACCGTATTTCATCAACCTGAATGCAAACGATGAGGAATGGCCAAAATCCCGAAAACGGCTGATGGACTCTGCCCTTTATGGAAACCTGGCTGGGGCTACCGATATTGTCTTTCACCCCGGTTCTTATTTCGGTCAGGATCCGGCTGAAGTCCTGCAGACAGCCATCCCCAGGCTGGCGGGTTGTTTAAAGGAATTAAGGGAAGCCGGCAACCCGGTAACCTTGCGCCCAGAAACAATGGGAAAAATAGCCATGCTGGGTTCCCTTGAAGATACGCTCAAAATGAGCCAGGAAATTCCCGGAGTTCTCCCCTGCCTGGACTTTGCCCACCTGCATGCCCGGGCTGGAAATGGGGAAATGAATACGTACGACGAATGGAACCGGGTGCTTGAAAAATATGAAAATGCCCTAGGTGAAGGCTCACTGAAGAATCTTCACGTCCACTTATCCGGCATTGAATACTCAACCAAAGGGGAAAGAAACCACCTGCCGATCCAGGAATCGGATTTTGACCTGCAGGGTTTGTTCAAAGCTCTCTCAGCTTTTAATGCTGGCGGCAGGATCCTGTGCGAAAGTCCAATTATGGAAGAAGACGCCCTCTTTATGCAGAAGACCTGGCAGGAGATCACCAAAGAGGAACTATAGGTATTCCTTCAAGTTGTGTTCAACTGCATACGCTGCAGCTTCTGCCCGGTTGCTCACATTCAATTTCGAAAGAATGCTGCTTACATAGTTCCGGACTGTTCCTTCACCCAGGAACAACTCTTTTGCAATTTCCCTATTGGTCTTCCCCGAAGACACCAGACCGAGGACATGTTTCTCCTGCTGGCTGAGCGATGCAAATGCGGATGCTTCCTCTTCTTTTACTGCCCTGCGAACTTCCTGGAAAACCCGCTGGGTAACCGCCGGGTCAAGCAGCGCATCTCCCCTCCCAACAGCCTCAAGCGAGCGCACCAGGTCCTCGCTGCCGATCTGTTTGAGGATGTAGCCCGATGCCCCGGCGCGGATAGCGTTGAAAAGCATCTCATCTTCTGCATACGATGTCAGCATGACCACTTTGGTCTGGGGATAATCCCGTGTGATCTGCTCGCAAGCCTCAATACCAGACATACCTGGCAACCGGATATCCATCAGGACAATGTCCGGCTCAAGCTTGTGCACGATCTCTAAAGCGTCTTTTACATTACTAGCTTCATCAATAATCTCAAATTGAGGATGTTGCGCCAGGAGCGCCCTTAATCCAATCCGGACCACTTCATGATCGTCAACAATCACAATCCGTTTTTTCGCCATAGATTCTCCTGCTGCAATTATATCTGACACAGGATGGTTTTACCAGAAGCATCTGCCCAGCGGTATCAACCAGCAGCCAGCCACTTTTCGTAAAAACCGTATCTTTGATGCTTTCCTGTATAATACTTACCAGGATAAAAACACAGGTAAAACATGCCAGCGAAGACAATAACATTCAGCAACATTTCTGCACCTCAAAAATCCTATCTGACTCTTACTTTGTGCGATACCTTCTTTTCCAGGCTCAAAGGGCTGATGTTCCAAAAGAGTTTACCTCCTGGCGGGGGTTTGCTCTTTGATGAAAAACGCGATTCCCGGCGGTATTCTGCCATCCATATGTTTTTTATGCGCTTCCCTATCGCCGTCTTCTGGGTAAACAGTGCCAATATCCTTGTCTCAAAGTCCCTCGCAAAACCCTGGCATCCCTTCTATATGCCTTCAGCTCCTGCCAGGTACATTATAGAAACCAGCACTTCAAATCTGGAATTATGGAATGTCGGTGATAAAATACTGTTCGATGAAGCTTAAGTACATCTTTTTGTTGGTCATTATCATCCTGGCATGGTCTGTAACTCCGGTCAGAGCCCAATCCGAGCCCGTCTTGCCGGTGTATGTGATCGAATCCGGGGATACTCTCTACACATTAGCCTACCGTTTCGGAGTTGACCTGACCGACCTCATCGCAGCAAATTCCTTTGAAGACCCAAACAACCTGAAGATTGGCGACCTGGTCAAAATACCTGGTTACGAAGGGCTTGACGGTACCATCAGAAGCATGATGGTCCAACCTGGGGAAAATTTCCGTTATCTAACTGTCTCAACAAATGCAGATGTATCCGCCTTAAGCCGGTTGAGTCGCCTGACCTCGCCATCCGAATTGTACATCGGTACCGAGGTGTTTACGATCGAACCTGCTGACCTCGCGGTGAAAACCAGCCTGGGATATTTGCCGGAAAACCAAAGCCTGATGGAATCAGCCATCCTGGCTGGAGTAAATCCCTGGAGCATTTACCTGAACAGTACCAGACAAGGCGAAAGCAGTTTATCCGCAGGCGATCCGCTTTTTGTTATCGCATCACAAGATAATCCGCTTGAAGAATCCTCGCCTCATCTGACAATTACCCCGCTCCCAATAGTGCAAGGCCGCTCATTTGCCTTGACCCTCCACAACCTGTCGGATGCTGTGATCGAGGCACAATTCAACGGTATGCCGCTTTTCTTCCATCCGGATGGCAATAATTCCTTTACCGCCCTTGCTGGTATCCATGCTATGCAAGATCCCGGTTTAGCGCCGTTATCGATCAAAGTGCAATTAGATGGAAAAGCAGTCTATAGTCTCGACCAGAATGTGGTTATTCAAAGCGGGAATTACATAGCCGAAACCATTACAGGTGTAGATTCCTATACTATCGATCCTGAAACCATCTTGGAAGAAGATACCATTCTGGCCAAACTGGTGCAGAACACAGACACGAAATACTGGTCTACCAGTTTCGCATACCCTGTAGATGAGCCTTACCTGGGTTCTACATTCGGCCGCCGCCGCACCTACAATGGCGGCGCTTACAATTACTACCATACCGGTGTTGATTTTACCGTTGCTACAGCGGATAATCTGAATATCTACGCTGCAGCTCCAGGTAAAGTGATTTTTTCTGATACCCTTCCAATCAAAGGTCTCTTTACAATCATTGATCACGGCTGGGGTGTATATACTGGCTATGCGCATCAGTCCGAATCCTTTGTTACTCCCGGCCAGGCAGTCCAGGCAGGTGATCTGATCGGAATCATCGGCAATACCGGCCGGTCAGTTGGTCCCCACCTCCATTGGGAAGTTTGGGTCAACGGAATCCCTGTCGATCCCCTGGAATGGATTCAAGAGACTATCCCCTCTTAAGTACGGTATAATGATTTGTCAAAATTTACACCATCTTCCGTGAGTATGCAGCATGAGCAATAATATGAGTTTTTCGAAGACCTACTGGGACGAATTCCAGGTAACAGACCAGGATATCGAATTCCTGTACAATTTCCTTCTCGAGGTTGAAACTCCCCAGACTTCTCAGGAACTGGTTTCAGCCCTTGTTTCCAGGCGCATCAAAACCGAATTAGCCAGGATCGAGAAAGCCAAAGCCGGATTAGGCACCGCCTACCTGCCGAAAGAATCGTATTCCGCTGGCGATACCCTGATTTTCCCAGCCCTTGACGACCTTCCTGCCAAAGTCATCAGTATTCGCGAGGGCTTCAACCCTGATTTTGCCCCTTTTAAGGTCATCGAAGTCCAGACAGCAGATAAACAAAACCGCCTCTTTGCCAGCGAACTGGATGACCACAAGCTGAACCTTCCATCTGCCGTATCCGGCATCAACCCGTCCCTGGATCCAGCAGCGGTGCTCACCTCCCACAAAGATGCCATCGTCGAAAAACTGGAGACCGCCCTCAAAACAAACAATGAACTGGTCCAGATTGCCGGTCGCTGGTTCCCCCGCTCCTTATTGGTAGATGTCAACATTGGCTACCTTAACCTGGCAGAAGCGTTGCTCGACGAAAAAGGCGGCGGTCCCCTGCCAACCTCATCTATCCTTCAGTCTATCGAACTTCCAACCGATACCAACCTGAAATTAACGGAATTCTCCCTCAATCTGGCCCTCCAGGAGGATGAGCGGTTTGATGAGGTCGGTCCAACCGGTGAAGTATTGTGGTACCTGCACCGCCTCGAACCTGAAGCCGTCCTAAACCAGCCCTCCCCACTGAAATTCGGGGCGCTTGAGTATGATTTCAGCTCTACAGCCGCATTCCTGGAGCAGCTTTCACCCAATATTGTCGATGAGTTAGAAGCATTACCCAGCAGCTCTGCAAGTAAAAATGAGAATGAAGTCACTCTTGCTGTCATTTACCCCCATTGGCGTGCCGGCACCCTTCCGCTGGCTGCCGAAGTTGCCAAATTGATCCCGAGTGCTTATGAATCACCCCGCGTATTATTCACATTCTTAGATGAAAATAGCGGCAAGAAATTTAGCGGCTGGGTTGTCCGTTCACAGGCGTATGTCTATGGATTGTCGGAATGGTACAGGGAAAATGATGTCATTCCCGGGAGCCTGATCCGCATCAAGAAAAGCGACAGGCCGGGCGAAGTGAAAATCCTTGCAGAACAGAAACGCCCATCCAAAGAATACATCCATACCACCCTGGTTGGCGCAGACGGCGGCGTTGTGTTTGCCTTGCTGAAACAAAACATCTCCACCGTCATCGATGAGCGGATGGCGGTAGCAGTTCCAGATGTCGATTCACTTGACCAGGTGTGGCAGCAATCACGCGGTGGTAAACCTGCCCTTGAAAAAGCCATCCAGCAGGTTATGAGCAACATGATCAAACTCAATCCCCAGGGAAATGTGCACGCAGAGGAGTTATATGCAGCCCTCAATACCGTGCGCCGCTGCCCGCCAGGGTTGATGCTGTCAGTGCTGCTGGAAAAGCCCTGGGCAAACCACCTGGGCGACCTCTACTTCCGATTCAATGATTCTTCACTGCAGGGAGGATTTGATGGCTGAGATCAAGCGTTTCAGCATGGTAAAACCGACAGAGGGCACCCTTTTCCACATCGATTTTAACTGGTGGCGCGAAAATGACAACAACTGGAAAGTTTTCCTGCAAAACTACCTGTGCCCAGAACACCAGGCTGCATTTGACAACCCTGGCGACGAAAGAAAAATTGACCGGATCGATCCTGAGACAGCAGAAGTAACCCAAATTGACGGTATTCTGCATGTATTAATGAACCATTGCTCAAAGCAGCCTGGGTTTATTGATGAACATAATACGGTAGTCGATGCCGTTTTCAAAGTCCTGTTTGTAAACGGGAATAAACCAATGACTGCAAAACAGATCGGCGAAAAAATCAACCGGCCGGCTGACCTGATCCTGAAAACCCTTGCCGGGCCAAAAGTTTACAGGGGCATCCGTCCAGTCCAATAACCACCCTTGCCCCAGTAGCTCAATGGACAGAGCACCGGACTTCTAATCCGATGGTTGAGCGTTCGAGTCGCTCCTGGGGCACCTGACGTAATATGCCGGACTTATGCCTGTTTTCCGTTTATTCGACCATGGTGCCAACCTTTCATCTCCGAGAATTTCGTTTTCCACAAGACTATGACAGCGTGTTTTCTCTCTGGCAAACTGCTGGAGAAGGTATTCATGTCGCCCGTTCAGATATGCCGGAGGAGATTGAGAAAAAATTGGCTCGCGACCCGGACCTATTCCTGGTTGCAGAAAATGAAAGTGGCATTATTGGCACCATCATAGGCGGCTTTGATGGCAGGCGAGGAATGATGTACCACCTGGCAGTCTCCAGTAAATACCGGCAAAAGGGCGTTGCTTCTGCACTGGTAACCGAACTGGAAACCAGGCTGAAGGGTAAGGGGTGTATGCGGATGTATCTGCTGGTGTATCCTGAAAACAAAACAGCTATCGAATTCTACAAAAAACGGGATTACATGAAGATGAACGTCGATATGTATGGAAAGGATTTACTATGATCAGGTTTGGAATACTCATCATCTCTGACCGTTCTTTTCGCGGCGAGCGTGACGACCTGACTGCGCCTGCACTCGAGCAATATATCACATCATCAGGGTATCAAGTGAGCCAAAAACAAATCGTACCCGATGATTCTGATGCCATATCAACTACACTTGCGGCTTGGGCTGACACAAATACCGCGGATGTAATTTTAACAAGCGGCGGTACCGGTTTCACATCGCGAGATATTACTCCCGAAGCAACTTTGGCTGTCATAGACCGGATTGCACCTGGAATCAGCGAAGCTATCCGGGCTTTCAGCTTAAGAATAACCCCCCATGCCATGCTATCCCGGGCTGTTTCCGGTATCCGCAAACGAACCCTGATCATTAACCTTCCCGGCAGCCCTAAGGGCGCCCTGGAAAGCCTGGAATATGTCCTCCCGGTCCTTTCGCATGCAGTTGATTTGCTGCAGGATTCAGCTAATGCTGAAAAAGGCCATACCATAAAAGGTTGACCAGAAAGAGCCCCGATTACTATTTTTCAGCATTCGTTTTCTTAATAAACTGAACTATTGCCAGGATCGCCAGGAATAGCCATCCTGAAATGCTAAGCCCTGCTCCAATTGCATAACTTCGCGGTTGATACTTCATTTCTACGGTATGAGTGCCTGCTGGAACCCAAACTGTACGAAAATTGCTGAATCCCCGGAATATTTCCACCCGTTTTCCATCCAACACAGCCTTCCAGCCTGGATACCAGGTATCACTAAGCAAAACCCATCCGTCTCCCCCGGCAGAAATTTGCATCTTGATGTTTATAGGAGTTTCAGAAACGATCTGGTATGCGAATGAGTTTGTGGAATCTTTTTCTGCACAACCGTGTACCGGTGCCCCCTCAGTGATCACCATTTCCAATGGTTCACGTCCGTCCCAATTTGCCATGACTCTATCTGAAAGTACAGCCGCTGCTTCATAGCTGTTGGCATTTTCGTTACAGGAGAACCACCAGACCCTTGAATGGTTATCAACTTCAGAAACACTGACCCCGCTCTTTTGGGTGAGATCCAGTCCGACCAGCCAGTGTACATCCATCAGCCTCAGCCAGTTCAATCTTACCTGATCATCCATCCCGGGCATTCTTTCCATAAGGTCAGAAAATGAAGCAACCTGTAGCGGGTCAAAATTGTTAACTCTTTCTGTGGCACCCAGCAGATTGGTGTTGGGAAGGATCCCCAGTAGAACATCGTCAGGCTTATTAAGGGGACGATAATCTGAAAATCGATAGAATTTGGAAAACTTTAAGGTATATTCATCTTTTGCATCCATGTAAGTACGGCCATCCATACCTGGAACAGACACGCTGGTTGCATCCAAATCATACTTACTGGCAGGCAGAGTGGGGTTCAAGCCAAACCCGGCTGCTATAAGGTCCACCAGAGTGACAATCAAGATCGCGCCTATCCAGGCTGGCTGGTAATTTTTTCTTTCCGCATAAGCTTTAATTAATGTCATTCCCCCCATTATGAATGAAAGTGAGCCAAAAATGATTGCTGCCCTAAAGAAATGCTGGCTGATACCCGGAGAATAGGTCAATAAAACTATCGATGTGATAACAATGGAGACGCTGCCCGCAGTTCCCAACCTGAGCCAGTACAGGCCTCTTCCTGCCGGTGTTGTCCATCGGCTGCTTGCCATCGCTGCAAGGAGGCAAAGGCTGAAATGAACCCAGATCAGAAACCGCACAGGAGCATTGAACATATCGAAGGTGGGGATGTACTTGTACAGAAAAACAAACACAGGGGTATTCTTGCCGAGGGCAAATACAAAACCAATAATGATCATGATCCACAAAAGGATGATTGTTTTTCGGACTGCAGCACTATCTCCAGGTTTTGAACGGCGAAATACCAATCCAACCGTACTGAGTGCAAGGAACAAGGGAACCATACCAATGTAGGCAGCATCTTCCCAGAATGTGCCAAAACCCATAAAATTACCTAAGGCTGGGTTGCCAAAAAAACCTGGTGCAAAAAGGGTAATAAACCGCCACGGCCAATAAGAATAGGTTAATCCAGCATCAAACGATACTGAGCTAGACCGCTGCGAGTTGATCAACAATTCAGCAGTTGGTATTAATTGGATAGCACTTAGGATTCCTGCAAATGCCATCACGCCAAGAAACCCGCCTGCCTGCTTCCAGAATGCCCTCCAGTTGCCTTCGGATAAAGCAGTGACAATTACCCACACGCCAGTAAAAATGAGCATATACCAGCTCAGCTGGGCATGCCCTGCCAGAAGCGTCATGCTGGTCACCAGTATGCTGGAATAAGGAAATCTGTCCGGCTTCCAAATGAAACGTAACTCAGACAGGTCTTCAGGAATGGACAACAACATCCAGGGAAACCAGGAACCTGTCCAAACCATAGGAAAGAAACCTGCCCTGGCAATAAAGAATGAACCAAGGCTATACGCAAATGCCGAAATGGTTATGCCCACACTGCTTTTTGTATATTTGCTGGCCAGGCATGCCATGCCCAGGCCTGCCCAGGACGCATGTAAGGCCAGCAGGAAGGTGAATCCCCAGGCTATTCCGCCATTTCCAAACAGCCAGCCAAGGATATAGAGAATCCAGCCAGGCGGGTAGAAGAAAGCGGTCTGGTAATTAGCCAGTAGTGGAGCACCCAACCCATTGGCAGGGTTCCAAAGTGGAACTACACCCTGACTGATCTGTTCCAGCCCAAGTATCCGCCATGGGATAAATTGCAATGCTGGTGTACCCCAGTAAAGCGCCTGGCCGGCTACCAGTGGAACAAACCAGAAAATGAATGGCGCAATAATCACAAGCAGGATGACATGATGCGGCAAATTCCTGGTTTGTTTCATTGTGCCACGACCTTATAGATATCGATTTCGCCATCACTGTAAACAAGCATTAAGGACCTGATGGATTCAGGATTCCAACGTCCTAAAGCTTTCTCGCTGAAACCAAAATAAACATACTTCACCTGGTAGTCAAGTAAAAATTCGTTTTGCTGTTCAGCAGTGAATTTCCCGTTAAAGAAATTTTTCACCAAAGAATTAATAGAATTGCCATCAATACTTTCAGGGCCGTGCCCGCTGACGACCCTGACCGGTACCCAGGCGGGTAAGGCATTCGATACTTGATAAGATGCCAGCACAACATCCCCCGGAATGGCTTCATCGGCCAGGAAATTAAAAGCTTCTGCCTCCCTGGCAGGTATAAAGACCGGCTCACTGGGATTCAGCGCAGTCATCAGCCCTCCTGCCAGGATCACGATTGTGCTGAGCGAAAATAGGGCTGCAGACCATGCCAGCACTTTCTTCCCGTAAATTATGCGCTCGCAGACTGTGACAACCAGGATCACAAGCGCAATCCATCCACCTTCAGCCAGCCTTCGCTGCAAGTTTACGGGCAGATATACCAGTATGGGCAAGACAAACACCCAGCCGATAAGGAATGGCTGCCAATGGATTTCCTTTCTTACCATGAAAACGATAGCCAGTATCACGAATGGCATGGTCCAGCCATAGGCCAGCAAGTAATCAACCAGCGGCGGTGATGTAATGATATTTTGTGCTTCCCAGCGTTGCAGGAATGGGTCACCCTGAAAGCTGATCAGGATGCCAAGCAGGAGAGCAAGTGCAGGGGCAGCCGCCCAGACCAGGCGAATTTTCATTTCTTGCCAAACACTGGTAAATGCTTCTCTTAAGTGGTGAACTTCACTGTACTGGATAATAATCTGCCCGATGACCACAAGCATGACAAGTCCATCTGCCAGGGCTGCGGTAACAGGTTGAACCAGAACCAGTACCAGGAAATATAAGCTGGTTAACGGCATTTTCCTGATAGGGTGGCTGCCATTCATTACTGAACTAAGCCCCCATAAAAGGCAAGCCCGGCCTAATGCCAGATGCGGTAAACCAAATAGGCTTAAGAAGCCGAATGTCTCAGGCGAGAAGAATTCTAACGGCAGACGTTGCTGCCATAAACCGCCCAGACCTGCAATATAGAGGAAACCGAACCCTCCTCCTATTGTTGCGAGCAAAGTACCAATTCTCCTGGCCCAGAGATTGCTGACAAAATTTGAAATAAAATCGTACGTAGCCAGGATGCAGAGTATTCCAGCAATAAACCTGAAGCTATGGAAAAGCACCATAAGTTGGGCATGCATCCCATCACCTGATGCGAATTTGCCTAAGATAATGTAAGGGAGGAACGCCAGGGTGCCTTTTTGTGGAAAGGTGGTGTATGGGGTTTTAAAAAGCCAGCTTCCGAAAGCGCCGGAGAGCATTTTTGCCAGGTAGGAATTCCCGTCCTCAACACCGATCAGAAAACCGGTAAACTTCCAGGTGTCTCCTTCAACAGCCAGCGCTGCCAGGTAAGGGATGGACGTAATTGCCATCACAACAACACCATACCAGAAGACCCACACTCGCTCTTTCCGGGTGATCATTCTGCTGCTCTCCTCTTCAAGAGGATATTCAAGATCACCCAGATCAACACTAGAAACTGGCAAGCAAAACCGGTATACAACAGGATTGGTCGAAAGCGAAACTCAACTGTATGGCTCCCAGAAGCCAAGGCAACACCGCGCAGCAGGCTGCCAACTACGGTAATGGTTGCCTTTTTTCCATCCACCCTGGCTGTCCAGCCGGGGTACATCGGATCGGCAAGCACCAGCGTTCCCGGACCTTCAGCCTGTATCGAAACTAAATTCGGTGAATACTGTACCACTCTCGCCGGCTTGTCTTCAATCCTGGAACCAAGCTCATCCCCCTCCTGGACCCAGGCAGCAGGAAACGCTTTGGTGTTCTGGTATACATAAATGCTTTTGTTCTCCCAGATCAACTTAAGGCCTGGATTTTCTAATGGGAATGCTGATGCCACATAAGTAACATTAAGAAAACCCAGCATATCGTCATTTAGGTTTGCATCCCGGTTATCCATCGCTGGATTTCCAGTCTTAAATGCCGGAACAGTTACACTGTAACCAGCAGGCTTCACCCCGGTGGCATCTGCCATATAAACAGAGTAAGCTGCAAGGTGTAACGGGTCAACCCCATCAGCCAAACGGACACCAGAAAGGGCAGCAATTTCCTGTGGAATGCTATAGGAAGGAGAATACACCCTTCCCGGGTTGTCTTGATCGGTAATGCTAGCCTTTATGACCTCGATTGTTTCATTCATACCATCCGGTACCTTATCAAACCGAAGCATTGAATGGCTTGTAAAGCCAAGATCAGTGATCAATAAGATTAAAAGGAAAATACAACCAACTCGGATCGGTATTCTTTCATAAGATAGCAGCAGGATTACCCCGCCTGCAAGGGAAGAAAAGACTGCGCCCCAAATAAAACCTGCTGGATTCTCTGCATTCAGGCTGAATAGAATTCCCAGCAGGATAGATAGCGCAATAAAACCAGTAATGACCAACCTGACAGGCTTCTTTTCGTTGCCTTCAGTTACCATCGACAAATTCTGTATAGCCAGTGCAGTTATTATTGCAAGGCATATATCCGCAAGGAATAGAGCCCTCGGGGGAACTCTCAGTAAAGAAACGCCAGGAAGACTGGCAATCCATTCAGCGCCGGGCAAAAATTCACCCAGCGAGATAAGCAGAGAAAGCACAAACCAGATAATCCAAAATGCTGCTTTTGACCTAAGCCTTTTTTCAGCCACGACAACCAGCAGCAGAACAACTGGCACAAGCCCAAAATAGGTCATCCACTCGGCAGAACCGCCAAAGTTCGGGAAAACCAGCCCGAACAGGCTTCCCGGTGGTAGAGATAAAACCAGTGAATCAGCCGGGGTGAGAGAATTCCGCGTGCTCAATCGGATAAATTGCAAAAGCGGCAGCAGAAGGGGAGCGGCAATCAAAATCGCTGCTGCGCTTTGTTTTGCCTTAAGGAATAAACCATGCCTGAGAATTGTTCCTGGTCTGCTTCTCTTACTTTTCACCGCCGTCATAACCTGGCTGAATGCGAATGACCACCACAACAGCCAACTCCACACGCCCCAGCGCACATCTGCAAGCAAAATCCATCCAGCTGCCAGGGCAGGCAGGAACCTTGAGAAAAATGAACTTGTTGCATGGCTGCTCCTGTGCTCAAGAAATAGCAGCCAAGGCGTCAAGCAGACTGCCCAGATCAGGGTAATATGACCTGCCCCAAGGTGGGCATAAAGTTTTGGCATCAGTACAAAGACAATACCGGCAGCATAGGCTGCCAGCCGCCTGTATCCAAGTGCTTCTGCCAGGAATGCGATACCAAGGCCCCCTGCCGCCACATGAATAATTGTCAGGATATTCAACCCGTAAGGCGCAGGAAGCAGGACAGCCAGCCAGTATGGCGGATACCACAGCGAAGAAAGAGGATCAGCCGCATAAGGGTTGCCCGAGAGGATTGCCGTATTCCACAATGGAACCTCGGCCCAGGTTTCGATGCTGTTCTGGGTATAAAGAAGGTTGGGCAAATGAGTGATAGCATAATCGGAGAATTCCCCATTAGCAGGGTACGGGTAGCGGCCAATCCCTGAAAACAGGAACCAGGATAGCATTATTAGTACGCCCGAGTAGACCAGCCAGCGTTTATTCATCGGCAACCCGGAATATTTGGACTTCTCCAAATTGCTGCACGGGGATCAAAAAACTAAGATCAGGATTACTTCCGATCTCCAATTCCCTGGGGCCGAATACCACAAAGTGGATGTTCATCTCTCGCAGCCAGGCTATAACGTCTGCACCAGCAAATGCTCCAGTATAAAACTGCGTAATCTTCTCTTCTCTTACCTCAGCCTGAATAGATTCGTATGGGTGCCCATACACAACTTTAAGGTCTGCCCGGGCAGGTATAAAACTTCCGAGTGACGGAGAGGATAAAACCACTTCCGGATCAGCTGCACTGGCATCCATCCAGGATATTGCTTCTGCTTCATCGCGTGTCAGAAAAAAGTGCGGATCATAGCTCTTGAGCCCGGTAAAGGTACCAGCCAGGACAATCAGGTTAGTTATTAATGAAGCGCCAACAATACAAACAACTAAAGCAGCCGGTTTTTGTTGGCTTCGTGATTCAAGCTGGTCAAGCAGGTAAAACCCGATAAGGACAACCGGGATAAAGTAGCCTGAGAGGAAACGCCGTTGCAGGGTAAATGGGAAGTAAAGAAGGATGATACCGCCAGCAATCCAGGCAATTAACGGGATGTTATCTGAAAAGAATCCTGAAGCCTTCCTGTTTCGCCAGACAGCGACTCCAGCTAAAACCAGTGAAGGGCTGAACGAAACCAGGAAATCATAGATTTCCGGTGCCTTCGTGATATTCTGCAGATTCCATTGGGCGAGCATCGGATCATTTTGAATTGAGAAGAATTGGTACAGGAGATAGGCACCGCCACCTATCAGCGTGAATGTAAGCTTTACCAGGTGGAACTTCCGCTTGGTAAACCAGTTCCAGGCTTCGACACTGACTATGATCATCGCGACCAGGACAATCGCAAAGGGCAGCACAATCGAGAGCACAAGGGCGAGGTCAAACAGTAGCATGTTTCTTTTCCAGGAAGATGGCAACGAGTAAACATGAAGTATCCATAACAGCATTGCCAGCCCCAGAGGAAAGTGGGGGTTTGCCAAGCCTGAGAGGAAAGGATAAGCCTCAGCAACCCACATATCCGTTGAGATCACGCCAAAACCAAGCAGCAGCCAGCCCATTCCTGAACCAAAAAGCAAAAGGCATCCGGCTGCTATCTGCACCGCGGGGGTTTTTATGACCTTTTTTATCCATAATATCAGGGCTAATGCCAGGCATAATGCTCCGGCAATCCTGGCAATATGGTACATGAGAATTATTGGGATATATAATATCCGGCTGATATGCCCAAGAAAAATGTAGTAAAGGAAGATGTAGGCTCCCTGGCCAGGTTCAGGCGAATAACTAAGGGTAAACTTCCACTCGCCCTGATACCCAAGCTGCATTTTTGCCAGATAGCTGTTGCCATCAATAGGGTTAAATGCAAGACCATTGAATACCTGCTGATTTCCAGCAATGGCGTAACCGTAAATTACAGGGGCACAAAGCAGCGCCAGGTATAAAATGATCAAGTTCACAAATTTTCTTTTCATATCATGGTCTGTTACATATTTTAGACCAGATTGAAGGTTTTAGGAACTTGTCAGCACGCCAACCTGAATCTATAATCAATACATGAACCAATCCCCTTTCCTTTACCAGTTACAGCAGCTCGATGACGAAATCGCCCATACTGAAACACGCCTGAAGAAAATTGAAGCAGAAATTGCTTCAGATATTGAGATTACCCAGGCTAATGCAGCCCTGGCAGAAGCAAAGAATTTCGAGCACATGGCTTCGCATGCATTCTCAGAGGCAGAACATACGGTGAAAGAGATTCGCATAAAAATCGCAACGAGCGAGCAGTCCCTGTACGGCGGTAAAATCCACAACCCAAAGGAACTTCAGGATTTGCAGAGCGAGATCGCTTCACTGAAGAAGAGGTTGTCAACTGCTGAAGATAATGAACTTGAGCAAATGATCAAACAAGAAGAGGCGACTGCTCTCCTTACACAAGCAGAAAAAGACCTTCACGAGGTGAAAGACAAGAAGGCGAGCGAAATGGCCTTATTGTTTGGAGAGCAAGACACCCTGGCAAAGAAGGTTGACCGTCTTGTCAAGGAACGCCTTGCCAGGCTCGGATCCATATCTACAGAAAGCCTGCAAGTTTATGAAACCTTGCGGAGAGCAAAGAACGGTAAAGCGGTTGCATTAATCGAGGATAATGCTTGCGAAGTATGCGGCGCAAGCATCCGCCCTGCAGAAAAACAGGCTGCCCGTTCATCCAGTCAGCTGATTTTTTGTGATACCTGCGGCAGAATCCTCTATTCAGGTTAGACCCGTGGCAAAAATATCCGAAAACGAATACCGGAAGAAGAGTCTTGCGTTGCGCGAATTGGTTTTACAGCGGGCCCAATCAGAGCATTTGCTGGGTGCACTTTGTCCACTCGATGAAATCCTGATTGAACCTTTGCTTATGGGAAAACCTTATCCCCTTCCACCCGACGTTGCAGAGGAACAAATCCCGCTTTCATACAGCTTGTTTCCATACACGCCAGACCTGCCGCACATCAGCTCCCGCCTGCCTTTCCAATCAGTGACGCTTGTAGATGCAGTCAACTCGGCAACTCATGTGGCACTCCTTGCCCCTGGAGGACATGGTAAATCTGTAGCACTGGCGGTTCTGGCTTCCAGGTATGCACAGAATAAGAGATACAGCAACAGGGAGTACAACCAGTTTCCTTTTTACTTCCACGTATCAGATATCAGCAACTACAACAATCCAGATCCTATGACTGCAGTGGCGGAAGTAATAGGCGCTGCTTACCCCTCACAAGATGCCAGGTTCCTCCGCAGCCTCATCAAACAAACCTTTGATGCTCATGAAGCGATTCTTCTCGTAGATGGGTTGGATGAACTGGACCTCATCCCGTATGAAAAAACAGCTGCACTATTAATCAAGATCAAGCAAGCGTTTCCGGCAATTCCAATTGTTACAACGCTCTCCCCAGCAAATATTACCCTTCTTCCGGAAGCAGGTTTTGCCCTGGCTGGTCTTTCATTCTGGAAACCTTCCGATTATCAGGATTGGCTGGGCAAATGGATGAAGGTTTGGAAGGAATGCGATATTCCCAAAACAAGCGGGAAAGATACTATTCTTCAATTGCCAGACCTGGTTTCACGCTGGCTCCCGGATTTTGTCTGCCAGACACCCCTGGAATGGACGCTTATGGTTTGGGGCTATTCCTGTAACGACCTTTCCGGTCAGAGCCTGCCTGAATTAACCCTGGCCTACCTGAACAGGGTAACTGCAGGCTACCTTGACATTGAAAAATGGAGCCAGGCAGCCAGGAAAATGATTGGCATGGGGAAAATCACCAGCGATTCCCGGTCAATCTCATCTACATTCAATCAGAAGATCAAACCAATTGATAACAGTCCTGCACCTGCCGGCGACACCCCGATACAGAACAGCAGCCAATACCTGGATATATTGCAGAACAACGGTTTGCTAAAGCGCACACCCAGCGGTGAATTCAGGTTCATCCACTATTTTATTCCAGCCTTTCTGGCTGGCATAAGTAATACCGAAAGCCCAGATTGTCATGCCATGCAGATTCCCCAGTGGGATCTCAAAGCCCTGGCAGAGGGGTTGACCGCCATCCGGAATAATGATCAGAATTGGATAAACGCGATCTTGAAACCGGTTGATACGGTTTTTTATTTCCCTGCCATTCTTCCAACCCTGGTGAGCCTGCAATCTTTTCCCTCTCAATGGAAAGGAGAGTTATTTAGGCACATCCTGACCTTGATCACCCGGCAAGATTTGCCTTTCAGCATGCGCTGCAGGTTGATTCCCTTTATTTGGAAGGAGAAGCCAGCCCACAGTGTGAAAATATTCCAATCTTTGCTGGCCAATCCTTCGCCAGAGGTTCAAAGGATAGCTTTGTTTGGATTAATACCCTACGCGAAATCACAACAAGTGATTGACAGCCTGAAACCTATGCTGAATGATCATGATCTTGCCGTCAGGCTAACTGCAATAACGGCTTATTCCAGCTCTTCGCTGCCTTCAAGCCTGGAAGTCTTGATGGACATAATGATTGCTGGTTCTGAGGTTGAAAGGCTGTTCGCAGCAGAGTGCCTGGCATCCCGGCCGCAAGATGGTTATAGTATTTTAAAGGAAACGCTGCAAGTCGAAGACGTGCTGATTAAGCGTGCTGGAGTTTTCGGGTTGTCGCAGGTAAGAGAAGATTGGGCACAAGATTTATTGAGAAGCACTACCATTTTGGATGGCGAGTGGCTTGTAAAAAATGCAGCATCACAGGCTCTGGAAGTAAACACCCATCACCAGCTATACCTCCCGGTTCCGCAAATTCATCCTTCCCAGGCGGCCTGGTTGATCGAATTCGCAAGCAGGCAGGGAAGAGGTATTCCCGCCGGTAAGATCCCGGTTGAATTGTTGATGCAGGCAGCAGGATCAAAAGACCCTTCACATGTCCATCAAGCCCTTGAATACCTGGCATCCATCCATGAAAATAAGATCCAGCAGCTGTTCCAGAATTGTTCCTTGAATGAGAACTTCCGCATCCAGGATCATGCTGTGCTTTTGCTGATTTTACAACAACTCCACGGCGAGGTTTAATCCCGGGGTTTACCAGCAACAGCCAGGATACGCTCATTAACCTCATCCACATTCAGGTTAATGATTGAAACCAACTTGTTCCGCCCTTTTTGGCCAGCCACCACTTCTATTTGTGATTCAGAAACAGACAGCACTTTCGCCAGATAAGCAATCAAAACTGCATTGGCTTTGCCTTCCACCGGTGGAGCAGCTACTTTAATCTTGATCGTTCCATCATCCATGATAGCAACAATCTGGGTTTTGGGGGCATTTGGTACCACGCGGATAGCCAGCGCAGCCCCGCGTGCTCCGTGATGGAATCGTTCTTTATGTGGATCAGTCAATGGAAGTTTATCCCAGTGTAACCAGTAAATTGATCAACAGTGTTTCAACAACCTGGACCAGGATTACCAGGACTAAAGGGCTGAAATCTATATTTCCCAGTAATGGAAGTACTTTTCGGATTGGGTTCAGAAAGGGCGCTACGATCGAGTCCAGTGTCCTGCGGATCGGGTGATACGGTGACATAAAGAAGGAAAGTATTGCCTGCACAATAACAATAAAGATCAGGGTTCTTGCCATTACGTGGATTAGAGTTATTAAGAATGTCATTCTCAGATTATACCGGGTTTTCCTTTTTTGGGCTTTATTGCCTGTGTCCTAGAATGGCAGTCCCGATCCTCACCAGGGTAGCACCTTCCTCAACAGCCACTTCATAATCCTGGCTGGTTCCCATTGACAGGTGCTTCAACTCCAACCCTGGAAACACTTTTATCAACCTGTTTCGCAATTCAGACAACTGATGAAAGTAAATCCGAGACTGTTCTGGTTGGGTGTCAAAAGGAGGCATGGTCATCAATCCCTGAATTCGCAAACTAGGCAGCTTTGTGATCTGGTTCACTTCATCAATCCAATGCTCAAAGGACATGGTTCGCAAGTCCCACCCGGCCTTGCTGATCTCACCGCTGATATTGACCTCAAGCAACACCGGCAGGATGCGGTTTACAGCCTCAAGTTGATTTGCTAGCCTGGCAGCGATTGAAAGCCGGTCCAATGAATGGAACATTGAGAATTCTGAAGCAACGATAGACGCCTTTCTGCTCTGTAAATGCCCGATCATGTGCCACCGAATTTGCTTATTCCCGGCAAAATGATGAATTTTTTCCACAGCCTGTTCGGGATAATTTTCCCCAAAATCCGTGATCCCACACTGGATTGCTGCTTCTATCTTTGCCACGGGCTGTAACTTTGAAACTGCAACCACAGTGATATCCCGAATATTCCGCTTGGACCGTTTTGCTGCGGCAGCGATCTTTTCTTGAACCGATTGCAAGTTATCCCTGATTTCGCTTACGTAAGTATTGTCCATGGTCACCAGTTATTTTAAACCAATTACTGCCCCAAACCTTCCGGTCATCCCGTTTTCCATCCTGTGTGAATACCACCGGTCAGGGTTACAGGCAGTGCATTCATTGGCGATTTCTATTTCCTCCACCCCCGCATCTTGCAGGACCATCCTATTTGCCTGCCACAAGTCCAGCCATAACCTGCCTTGCCTTTCAACGATTAATTCTTCAGTTGTCTTGCCAAACACAGCTGAAAAACGGTTTACAACATCCTTTTGCACTTCGTAATGATCTGGTCCTATTGATGGTCCAATGCCTGCCAGGATATCAAGAGGTTTACAGCTGAATTCATTCACCATTTTTTCTACCGCAACAGCAGCTATTCGCTTGACGGTTCCCTGCCAGCCGGCATGCACCAGGCCAGCAACATGTTTGACCGGGTCATACAGCATGATGGGTACACAGTCAGCGAAACGCATTAGCAGCGTGATGGTTGGCTTGTCAGTAATAATTCCATCTGCCCGAAGGTGCGGTTCGTTCAACACTCGAGGCTGGGTTGGTACCAGCACTTCTGCCCCATGGATCTGCCATACATCAAACAGGCTCGTCACCTGCCTGCCAACAGCATCAAACATCCTTTTGCGGTTCTCAATGACATTGTTCCGCAAATCACCATTGATTCCCCCCAGGTTCAAGCTGGTAAAAGGCTCAGGGCTAATGCCTCCCTTGCGGGTAAAGACTCCGTGTACTATTGCACAGCCGCTCAACTTGTCAAACTGGAAGTATTCCAAACCATTGCTGCTAACAAAAGGCATTTCAGCTAGTCTTTTCCTGGATCAGTTGGTTAACCGAAGCGATCTTCTTGGATAGGATCACCCTTGTGTCCCGCATAGTCTCTTCGATCATCGGATAGAGATACCATGCGGTCGTCAGCCCAAAGAGTGAGCCTGTCAGAGTCCGTAGGAATGGTGTGCTCTCGCGGATCATCCAGCCTGGCAAGTCCCATCCAATGAAACCAAACAGCTGGGATCCGCCGTCTAGTCCGATAGGTACAATTCCCAGGAATACCCACAGGTACCAGGGTAATACCTTAATCTTTCTTCCTGTTAACATAAATACAATCCCAAACAACAGCAGGGAACCATACAATGCAATATCCCTTTCACAAAGGGCGACTTTATACCCAAGCTCCTCATTACCTATTACTTCTCTGCCTTTGTTGAGGTCTGTGCTGTCGTTTCCAGTCACTTCCTCATAGGTCAACACACCCGGGATATCGGCCAGTTCGCGCGGATAATAGGGCTGCTCTCCAAACAGGAACCAGGACCTGAAAGCAAGCTGATGGCAGAATGGCCGGTAAATGGCGTATATCACCCTGGCCGCACCTTCATGACCATTCTTCACAAGGACAGGCGCTAAGAAAGGCAGCCCTACATAGAAAAGCACCAGCATGTTGAACACAAGCATATACCATTTACTGAACCAGAAAGAAAATCGGTCAAACCCAGTTAACCGGCTGCCTTGCTGTTTTCGCTTAATATGCTTTTTATCATTCGTCTCGTGCAACTGCTTGAGTCTGTCATAGGTAGCACCCAGGGTGGCAATCAGATCTGTTTTCTTAAACGGGGATTTCACCAGGTAGGGACCAACTTCAACAACCGGGCAGGAACGGTAATAGCGTTCCTTCAGGATTGGATCGGTCTCAACATTGATCTTCACCACCCGGTGCGGAGTCAATGCTTGTAACGATGCAAGGTCATCTTCCACAATACGGGTTTGCGGATCATTACTTCGGTGGTACAGTGTTACAGTCACAATTAATTGTTCTTTGTTGTCTGTCATAGTCCAAAATCCACAAATGTACCCAATGCAGCCAGCCTTTCGAATAACCCCATAAATAAGAGCAATCCCAATATTATCATTAAGATCCCCATGACGACTTCGATCATATGCATCACCTTCCCCTGCTTAACCAGAAGATTTGTAACCCATCCCGTGGCAGCTGCAGCGATAAGAAATGGGATTGCCATTCCTAACGAGTAAGCTGAAAGAAACACTGCCCCAGAAGAAATATTTCCTTCATTCAAGACTAGAGTCAAAATGGCTCCTAACACCGGCCCGATACAGGGGGACCATCCGGCTGAGAAAGATACCCCCATCAAAAATGAGGAGAGGTACCCCATCCGGTTTGATTGAGCTGTCTGTACTCGGGCGTCAAACTCAAGGAAACCAATCCGCAACAGCCCGGCCATATGCAGCCCAAGAAGTATTACGACTGTGCCACCGATCTTTGAAAGGATCTCCCTCACATCCTGCAAGATATTACCAAGAGCAGCAAAACTGATGCCAAGAATAATGAACACCAGGCTGAAACCAGCTGCGAATACAACACCATGCAGGAAGGTGCGTAATTTCTGGCTTTGTTCCTTCTGCCCGATCGATTGACCACCAAGATACCCGACATATGCCGGCACCAGGGATAAAACACATGGAGATAAGAAAGAAGCAAGCCCTGCCAGAAATGAAAGCCCAATGGTGACCTGCGACATGGAACCTGCCCAGCTAGATTTCGACTACTTCAACTATCGTGCCGCCTGGCATGCTGACGGTGATATCTCCCGATTCGAAGGGTACTTCTGGAAGGCACCAGCGGAATGCCCATTTGGCATCATCTGGCCGCATGTTGACACAACCATGCGACAGCCGTTCTCCATACCCGTTATGCCAGAAGGTCGAGTGTAAAGCCATGCCCTCACCCGCAAAAAGGCTTGTCCACGGGATTCCCATAGTATCCCACCCGGCGCCAGTAGCGCCGCCGCTCATGTGCAGGGAGATTAACTTTCTCCAGATGGGGTGAGGTCCAACGGGTGTACCCCATTCATCCACCCTTTCGCCGGCAGCATTATAGACTGCACCAGTCGACACAGTGCAGAAATATACCTCCCGTTTTCCCTCAAAGCATGACAATGTCTGTTGTGAGAGGTTAATGACAACCTTTTTTTCCTCAGCTTCGGGATTTATCGGGCTGACTTCTTCCTGGGTAATCGGGCGGAAAGCTTCACCGGCAGCATAAAAAATGTCACCATAAGTTCCCGCAATTTCATTGACCCGGTACAGTACCTGGCCGCTGGAATGGGTAACCATATCATCGATCCAAACCACCTGGCTGTAATATAAACGCGGTGATACCGATGCCTGGAGCCAGGGCGCCCTGGCAGGTGGATTTGCCAGGAAAAGGTCAGTATACGGCACAGTAACTTCAGCCCACATTCCTTTTCCAGTTGAGATCTGAGGCAGCTCGTTTAAGATGGGATTGGGTTTATTGTACACAGGCTGAAAGCTTGGAGAAAAGATATACCCTTCCGGCGTTTCAACCCATTTCTTGCTGGTCCGGCCTGCCGGTGCTTCACCGACAACTTCCTTCACCCATGGAAGAACGGTATCTTCATATATAGTTTTAACGATTTCGCTATTAGCGCTGGGTGTCCTGCGGATGTTGATCATCCCGCCGGTGCAATTCCGTCCAAGGGGCTGGTTTTCAGTCCAGTTCTCATCCTGGAACAAATCAGCCCTCAATAGCGGCATTTCCAGCCATGGGGTAACCGCTAGTGCGCCTGCCCCAACCAATAATTTTTGTAAGAATTCTCTCCGGTTTATCATATTATTGGACTAATTTTACCTTATTTTATCTTTTTACCAGCCAGGAACTATAATTTTCTGTTCCCGCAAGGCTGCTTCAAGCTTTAATACCATTGGCTGAAGCCACTGGTCACCCTTCTTATCCATTGGAATAATGTTAATGATCTGCTTATACACTGAAAAAGAGCCATTTCCAGACGTCAACCCGGTTTCCTGTTTCATCCGCAGACTTAATGCCCTGGCAGCACACAGGTATTCTATAGCAATGATTTTGCGAACATTATCCAGGATTTGTTTTGCATGAGTGGCTGCTGTCCATGCATTAGCATTATGATCTTCCTGACCGGCAGAAGTCGGTAAAGAATGGACGCTATCCGGATGAGCCAGGGTTTGATTCTCCAGCACGAGCGCCGCAGCAGTGTAATGCAGCATCATGTATCCGCTGTTTAATCCAGCGCTTTGGGGGGTATCTACCAGCATAGGGGGCAGCCCATCATTCATAACACTGTCCAAAAGCCGGTAAATTCGCCGTTCTGAAATGGCTCCCATTTCTGCCATCGCTATCCCAGCATAATCCATGGCCATTCCAAGGATTTCTCCGTGAAAATTTCCTCCAGAGAGGCTTACATTATTCTCAAACAAGAGGGGGTTATCAGTAGCCGCGTTTATTTCCCGCTCCACCTGTCGTTTAATAAAGCTAAGCAACTCAACAACTGGTCCCAATACCTGCGGGGTGCATCTTAATGAATAAGCGTCTTGAACACGTCTGCTGGAGTCAATCAACTTTGAGCCATCAATTAATCGGTTCACCAGGTCAGCAACTTTTTTCTGCCCTGGATGCCTGCGTGCATCGTGAATCCGCTGATCAAATGCAGCTGAACACCCCCGCAACGCTTCAAGTGAAATGGTCATTGCAGCGATGGCGTTTTTAATTAAGTATTCCAGGTCTTCGATGATGATTGCAGACAGGCCAGCACAGAAAGATGCCCCATTAGATAATGCTAATCCCTCTTTGGCACCAAGGATGGTCCGCTCTAAACCAGCCATCTGCATGGCTGCTTTACCGCTTAAAAGCTGGTGGTTATACACTGCCTGGCCCGATTCTTCTTCCAGGTCATTCTTATCTGTCGTGAGAACCAGTGCCATCTGCGATAAGAAACACAGGTCGCCGCTGGAGCCAAGCGAGCCCTGTGCAGAAATAACGGGGATAACTCCTTTATTCAACATCTCAAGCAGCCGTTCAACAACTTCAATCCTTACACCGCTGTGTCCAGCAACCAGGGCATTTGCCCTCACCAGCATCCCGGCACGGACAATTTCCCCCGGCAACGGTTCTCCAAGGGGAACAGAATGGCTTAAGATCAGGTTACGGCTTAATTGCCGAATATCCCCAGGCTGGATACGCTTGTCAGCAAAAATACCAAATCCGGTATTTATTCCATAAACCGGGGCTTCTTGCTTCAAGATGCTTTCAAGCCATTGATTGGCCTGGATTACCTTTTGCCGGCCTTCAGGAGCCAGCGATACATCAGTATTATTGCGGGCAATTTCAACCAGCTGGCTTAATGTGAGAGATTCCCCGTCTAGTAAAATCATAGCACCTCAAAATAGTAGATGGCCTAACAAGACTGCAATTGCCGGCACCGTGATATTGTCGATATCACTGAATGGCAGCGATTCAATCAGGGTTGCGGCTGCCGTGATAATAATTATGGGGATACTGTAACCAGAAAAAGGTCCCGCAAAGATCCCCACTGCAGTATAAATCCACATAACGGTCAATGAAAAAACCAGGCCTCCCAGCAGCATTCCAGCGCTGCCTGCCAGGGATTTGCTTTTTGACCATGGTATTTTCGCACTCAGTACCCGGCTGCCAACAATATCAGCCAGTCCATCGCCGCCGCAAAGAAGCATAAGTGCAACAATTCCGATTGGGTTGTCTTTCCAGTAGACCAGGGTAAGGATAATGAACACTAATCCATAAAAAAGAGGCCCACGGAGAATTTCGGTGCGCTGCCCACTGCGCGACATGGCATCTACCGATGCCTGGTCTTTGATCACTCCAAAACCAACCAGGGCAAATTGGGCAGTGATCCCAAGGGGAATAATGGCTGCCAAAAACCGGGCTATCAGCTTTTCCGGAAACAGTAACCAGCATAATATAAAAATTAAACCTGTACCGGCATGGATGATTTTTCTGCTCATGGAGCTGCTGATAACTCCCCGGTGGGCTAACAAATCTACCAGCCTGAGCCAGAGCAATGCGATAACCAGGGTCAGGATGAATGCAAGCCAAACACTTTGTAACATTTCCTTCTCCAATTAACGGATTCTTGCTTTTCGATCCATTTCCCTGGTAAGGTCTTTTCTGGCAATATCAGCCCTTTTATCATAGAGTTTCTTGCCTTTTGCAACCGCGATATCGATTTTTGCTATCCCATCTTTCAGGTATACCTTCACCGGAACAACCGTAACACCTTTTTGCCTGACCTCATTCCAAAGCTTTAGAATTTCTTTTCTATGAAGAAGTAATTTCCGCGGCCGCAGTGGGTCATGATTAAAACGGTTAGCACTTTCATAAGGTGCAATGTGAGCATTGATCAACCATGCTTCATGGGCATCAATCTGCACATACGCCTCAGCCAGGCTCATTTTGCCAGCCCGAATGGATTTGATCTCGCTCCCTAAAAGCACTAAACCCGCCTCAAAATGCTCAAGCAGGAAGTATTCAAAATTAGCTTTTCGATTGGTAGCGACAACTTTTCCAGGCATGGCGCAATTGTAGCATATATCCCCTTTCCGGCTGCCATTAGCGCGCATGGTTGATGTAATAGAAATCGAAGAATTTCATCATTCGGATCTTCTTGGTACTACTTCCCTTCCAGTTTCCCGTGTACAATACAGGAAAGTTAATCAATCAAGATAGGATAAGTCAGAGGGTAATTTTGAAAGATATTTCTGTTGCGTTAGGAGGCGGCGGTATCCGCGGAATTGCACATATCGGGGTACTGCGTGCCCTGGAAAAACAAGGCTTTCGCATCAAGGCAATAACCGGTACCAGTGCAGGTGGATTAGTCGGCGCAGTATACGCTTGCGGTTTCTCGCCAGATGAGATCGAAGAGATTCTTGCCAGTGTGAATCAAAGCCACTTCTTCACCCTTGCCATTGATAGTTCACCGGCTTTGTTGAGCCTGGAAGGCCTGGCAGGCATGCTTTCAACATTCATTGGTGACCGCACCTTTGATTCGCTAAAAATTCCTTTTGCCTGCACCGCAGTTGACCTGGATAGCGCTCAAGAGATCGTGATTGACAGCGGCAGGGTTATAGATGCTGCCCTGGCAACCGCTGCATTCCCTGGCGTTTTTCCGCCCATGAAGTTGGGCCATTTCAACCTGGTTGATGGCGGAGTACTCGACCCGGTGCCTGTGGCTTTAGCCCGCTGGCTAGCGCCTGAATTGCCCGTAATTGCTGTTTGCCTCTCCCCCGAACCAGAACAGTGGGGAAAACTTCCCCCATTTGCCGTGCTGTCGTCAGTTCCCCTGCCTCACAAACTGATCGAACAGGTGTCACGGTTGAAATTGACCCAGACAATTCAAGTCTTTACCCGTTCGATGGATGTGATAAGCCGTTCCCTTACTGAACTAAGGCTGAAGATAGATCAACCTGAAGTGATCATACGTCCCGATGTTGCGGAATTCGGTCTGCTGGATAGTGTGAAACCCAAGACTTTGATTGAAATTGGAGAACAGGCTGTACAAGATAATTTTACCGCTATAAAATCCAACCTCACTTGGAGTAGCCGGTTCTTCAGGAAATTCCGACATCCTGTTCCGCCTGGTGTACCCATCTCAAATGAACAGAAGGGCATGAAACACTAGAAGAAAGCCGCGAGGGGAAAAAATAGTGAAGGATCCGCAAACAGAAGTGTTTAATGGTGTCACCTTCAAAACCAAAAGACCTCCTAATGGAAAGCCGAAGGCAATTCTGGTAATGATTCATGGCTGGACCGGCAGCGAAACATCCACCTGGATTTTAACGGAAGGATTATCAGAAGATTTCATGATCATTGCCCCCCGGGGATTCCATAAAGTCGAAAACCATAATGGATATAGCTGGGCAGACATTTCCTTATCTCAGGATGAATTATGGGAAGAGTACCAAAGATCGACCCATACGCTATTTACCTGGTTGATGGCATTCCTGGTTGATAATGATCTTGTAGATTTGCCCTTGCTGCTGGGCGGTTTCTCACAGGGAGCGATGATTTCATATTACTTAATGTTATTGTATCCAGGAAGATTCCGTTTGGCGTCCTGCCTGGCGGGAGCCATTATGCCACAGGCAGAGACACTCATTACCCCAGAGAGGGTAAGAAATGCCAGGTTTTACATTGCACATGGAACCAGGGATAAGATCATTCCGGTACACCGCGCACGCAGAGCAGTCCAATTGCTGCAACAGGCTGGTGCTGATGTTACCTATTGTGAATCAGATATCGGGCATAAAGCATCGCCGGAATGTTATGCCAATTTGATCCGCTTCTTAAACAATTCGCTTGATTAACGGTTTTGGGTCAGGGTGATTAAACCCAAAATTCCGCCCAAGACAGCCAAACCGACAATAATCAATCCCATTGGGATCGAACCAACTGAGGTTGTCGGGCTGTTGTCCACAAATGTCGGAATGACCAGTTCAGGAGGGGCGGTAAAGGTCGGCAGTCGTGTAGGGGCGCTGGTAATAATAAACTGAGCCGCCAGGGTGGGATCAATAGTTGCCGTAACCAGCGGCGTAGGTGTTGAGGGCGGTACAACGATTTGAAGTTCCTTCCCCCCAATGTTGACCAGCGGAGCATAAACCCAACCCTGATTACCAGGCACTCCCAGATATTCCACAAGGATCCAATCTCCCCCGCTTGTCCTTCCGAGAGCTGGCACCGTCTGATTTTTTAATAGCACTCCAATCCCATCAAATTCAGTTCCTGGTCCTGAGCGCACATTGATCTGAGGGGTATCTTCGTCATTACGTACAGTAATCCAGGAAGCCACCGGAGTTCCAGTAACCGTCGGAGCAAGCTCAGTCACCTGTAAGGCGATTGTCGCTGCCTGTACAGGGGAATGGAATACACTACCGAGGAAAATCCCAAACAATAAAAAGGTTTGAATTAAGAATATTCTTTGCTTCATCCGTGTACTCCCATAATTTCTGGGGTCTAAAGTAGACTTTACGATTATAATCGATTGCATGGACCAGAAAATTTATCACGGAGATATTACCCCTTCAGAAATAGCCCACGGTCTGCTGGCTTTTTTTCATCGCGGTAATTACCGGGTTCAACAGGTTGGTAATGATGCAGCTGTCACAGTCCAGATTGCCACTGTGCAAAACCCAATCTCTGGCGGACAAACAGCCATGACAGTCCGCCTGCAAAAGGTTACCGACGGTGTTTCTGTAACGATAGGTCAACAAGCCTGGTTCGGTGTGGCTGCCAGCCTGGGAACGACAGCCATAGCAGCCTTGCGTAATCCATTTTCGCTTCTCGGCCGGCTGGACGATCTTGCCCAGGATATTGAATCACTGCAATTAAAGGATAAAGTCCTTCAGGTGATTGACAACCTTGCTCGAGCCAGAGGGGTTGATTTCGAACTCTCCGAACGCCTGCAACGGCTGGCGTGTGACTATTGTCTGACCGCAAATCCTGTTGGTGAACCCAGCTGTATAGCTTGCGGTGCCCCGCTTGGTGAACAACAGCCTTTTACATGCGCCCGCTGCGGGTTCGTGTTGAAAAGAAATGAATCCATCTGCCCGAATTGCAGGCAAGATACCCGAATTCCACTGTAAACATGGTGAGGCGCTTTAGGCACCAGACCTCGTTCTAATTCTCATTGCATCCATTTATGCGATAATTGTTGAAACAGGTTGAACTAAAAAATGACCGGACAACAGTCTCTACCCAACAATAACTTGTTCTGCCTGGATTGTGTACCTGGCTTCCGCATTGGCCATGCGCACAATCTGGATGCTTTAACCGGCTGTACGGTCATCATTGCTGAAGATAGCGCTGTAGGAGGTGTAGACCAGCGGGGAGGTTCTCCTGGCACACGCGAAACAGACCTTCTCCGTCCAATGCACATGGTGGAAAAAGTGAATGCAGTCCTTCTGACGGGAGGTTCTGCCTTTGGGTTGAATGCTGCAGCAGGGGTAATGCAATACTTGGAAGAGCGTAAACTGGGCTTTAATACCGGTGTTGCCAGGGTTCCTATAGTTCCTGCTGCTGTTTTGTTTGACCTGGCACTCGGCGAATCAGGTATCCGGCCTGATCACGAAATGGGCTACCAGGCATGCCTCAATGCAGTTGCCGGTTGCCCTGCACAGGGAAATGCTGGCGCAGGCTGTGGAGCTTCTGTCGGCAAGGTCTATGGCATGGCAGGGGCGATGAAATCTGGAATTGGGTATGCAGCTATGGAGATTACACCCGGGCTGTTTGTAGGAGCAATTATTGCAGTTAACACATTTGGAGATGTTGTTGATTTTCGGAATGGTGAGATCATTGCAGGTGCGCGTCCGGTGAAAAAAGCAGGAATCACCCTGGGCGGGAAAGGACCCTTTGTAAACACCCTGGATGTCATGCGCACCATGGCTGGAAAAGCCATTATGAAGTTTGCCGCCAGCCAGAATACCACCATTGGTGCTGTTCTTACAAATGCCCGGCTGACAAAAGAAGAAGCCAATAAGCTGGCACAGATGGCACAGAACGGACTCGCACTTGCACTCAGGCCTGCCCACACCATGCTCGATGGTGATACCCTGTTTACCATGGCATCTGGTAAAAAAGTTGTTGACGTGAATATTATTGGCAGTTTTGCTCCCCTGGTTGTGGCACAGGCTATCTTGAATGGCATCAAATCTGCTGATTCTGCAGGCGGTTTGCCTGCGGCAAATTCCCTCTAAACCTGAAAGGTAGAATTATGGTCAAAATTGTTGCTGATACAACTTGCAGTATCCCTGTAAATGAATTGGAAGGGTTGGGTGTCACAGCCCTTCCTCAGATTATTGTCTTCGGTGATGAAACCTACCGAGACGACACAGAGATCGACCATCCTACATTCCTCGTAAAACTTAAAGCTTCAGCACAACTCCCCAAAACAGCAGCTCCTCCGCCAGTTTTATATAACCCGGTCTTTGAAAAGGAAGCGAAAGCAGGGAATCCCGTTGTGGTGATTTGCCCATCTTCTGAATTAAGCGGAACTTTTCGCAGTGCAGAGACTGCTGCGCATGAGTTTCCAGATGCTGAAATCCACATAGTTGACACGCGGACGATAGGATCTGGACTGGGAAGCATTGTACGCTGCGCAATGGAATGGGCCAAACAAGGGGCTGGTGCAGAAGAGATTGTTACCAGGGTCAAAGAGATGTCCAACCGGGGGCATGTCTACTTCCTGGTGGATACCCTGGAATACCTGAAAAAAGGCGGCCGGATCGGCGGAGCACAAGCTCTGCTGGGTACCCTGGTACAGGTGAAACCCATCCTGACGATTGCAAACGGCCGTGTAGAACCTTTTGAAAAGCAGAGAACCAAGATAAGAGCAGTGGCAAGGTTAAAAGAACTGGTTCAGTCAGAATGCCCGCCAGACAGGAATTGTTACCTTACTGTAATGCATGGGGCTGCTGTAGAAGAAGCCACAACCCTGTCAAAAGAACTGGCTGAAATGATTAAAGTACCAGAAGTCAGGTTCTATGACCTGCCTCCTGCCATTATGGTTCACGCAGGCCCAGGAGTTCTGGCAGTCAGTTATTTTATTGAATAGAAGACTTTAACACAGCAAAATCCTGCTTCGGAAGGATTTTTTATGCGGAATAGTCCTGGATAAATATTGGTTTTTGCACGATTCCAATTCTCGGTTCTGCCATCATAGGCGCGACTTTATCACGCCATTTCTGGTAATGGGCGGTTTCCCGGTGGGTAGCCTGATCCTCAGGAGAGCGGTATATCTCAATCAGGGTGAATCTTTCCGGATCGTCCGCTTGCTGTACAAAATCAAACCGCAGGATTCCAGGTTCAGCTATGCTGTTGGCTGTATTTTCGAGTGTGGCAGAGATAAAATCCTCCAGGAATTCGCTCTTAACATGGATGAGAACGTGAACAATATGCATAAATCCTCCTGGAACCTTATTTATTTGCCTGAAAATGATCAAGTATTAGGTAAAATCAATCAAATTATATTATAAAGGTCTAGGTTACCTATTAATAATAATTAAAGAATTGGAGGTATTTATGCAATACGCACATTTGGGACGCTCTGGAGTTATGGTAAGCAGACTTTGCCTGGGAACAATGAATTTTGGTCCGCAGACTACAGAAAAAGACAGCTATGCCATCATGGATTATGCGCTTGAAGCTGGAATAAATTACTTTGACACTGCAAACTCATATGGAAAGGTAGAAGGGGAAGGTGTTACAGAGCAAATTATCGGACGCTGGCTGGCACAGGGCGGGAAACGCCGTGAAAACATCGTTCTGGCAACCAAGGTTTATGGCAAGATGGGTCCGGGTGTAAACGACCGCCGCCTTTCAGCCTACCAGATCATGCGCGCCTGCGAAGGAAGCTTGCGCCGCCTGCAAACCGACCATTTGGATCTGTACCAAATGCATCATATTGATCCTGAAACCCCCTGGGAAGAAGTCTGGCAGGCATTTGAGACACTGATCAGGCAGGGGAAAGTTATTTATGCAGGCAGCAGCAACTTCGCAGCCTGGAATATCGCCCAGGCGCAAGAAGAAGCCAAAAAGCGTAATCTCTTCGGCCTGGTTTCTGAACAAAGCCATTACAACCTGTTAACCAGGACGATTGAACTGGAGGTCATCCCGGCATGCCGGGCATATGGGGTAGGCTTGATCCCCTGGAGCCCGCTTGCAGGTGGTCTACTGGGTGGAATTCTGCAGAAAACAGATAAAGGCCGCAGCGCAAAACCCGAATTATTAACCCGGGTAGAAGCAGAACATGAAAAGTTTGAGGCTTTTGAAAAGCTTTGCCATGAAATTGGCGAACATCCTGCAGATGTCGCAGTCGCATGGCTACTGCACAATCCGGTTGTCACTTCTCCAATAATTGGGCCACGGACCCTGGATCAGCTGAAGGGGAATTTGCGCGCCCTTGATATTGTCCTTTCGCCTGAGAATATGCAAGCCCTTGACACCATCTTTCCTGGACCTGACGGCGAAGCGCCAAAAGTATATGCCTGGTGACAAGAATTACCAGATAATCTTTTAGGATGAAGATATCCTTATCGTCAATAAGCCGTCAGGATCACGGACTATACCTGACGGCTATCAACCGCTCCTCCCTTGCCTGGCTAAGCAATTGCGGGAAAATTACGGGCAGGTCATTGTCGTTCACCGGTTAGATAAAGAGCCTAATAGTGTTATCTTTTTTGCCAGGAACTTAGAAGCAAACAGGAAATTAAACCTGCAATTTGAAAACCGCCTGGTCACCAGAACTTACCACGCTATCTGTACCGGATATCCCCAATGGCAAAGATTTACTGCCAATTTTCCTTTGAAAGTCAATGGCGACAGGCGACACAGGAGCATAATTGATCATCAAAAAGGGAAACCTGCCACATCTGAATTCAAAATTCACTCATCAAGGGGTAAAGTCCACCTCACTGAAATTCATCCCAATAATGGCTATACGCATAGCGTGCGGGCGCATGCACCAGCAGTAGCCATTCCCTTGTTATCCGACCCGCTGTATCACCACCCTCTGTCCCTGAAAGTATCCAGGTATGAATGGAGATTATTCCACGGGTCGCTTTGCATGCTTACCAGCTTGAATTTGCCCACCCCTCCACTAAGAAACTATTCCGCTTTTACATTGACTATCCTGTGGACTTTGCCCGTGCATGTGAACGGACCGCATTGCAGCAAAAAACAGGAGCCTGACGGCTCCTGTTTTTTTGCTGTTTAGTACTAGAGTTGCTAGTTTTCAGCCGTAATATCGATAGCCGGACGTTTACTTGTCGCAATCGCCCAGATTATTGCTGCTAACAATGCTATGCTTATGACGACAAGCAGCCACAATTTTCCTTCGTCTTTAAAGCTAGTGGTGGAAACAATAAGAGGTGCAATAAGCAGGCTGACCAGGTTGACAACTTTAATCATCGGGTTCAGGGCAGGTCCAGCGGTGTCTTTCAATGGATCACCTACCGTATCGCCAACCACACCAGCTTTATGGCGTTCTGAACCCTTACCGGTATTTGCTTCAAGGTCACGCGGTTCATCTTCAATGGCTTTTTTGGCATTATCCCAGGCACCGCCAGCATTGGACATAAACACAGCCAGCAGTTGACCGCTCAGGATAACTCCAGCCAGGAAACCACCCAGTGCTTCAACCTGCAGTACCAGCCCTACCAGGATCGGCATGGCAACGGAAATGACAGCCAGCGGGATCAATTCGTGCTGTGCTGACCGGGTCGAAATGGCGACAACCCGGGCATAATCAGGCTGCCGGGTACCTTCCATGATCCCGGGCAGCCGGAATTGTTCCCGGACTTCTTCAACGATCTCACCAGCTGCACGCGAAACTGCTTTAATGGAGAGTGAACTAAACAACCAGGGCAAAGCACCACCAAGCAGGAAACCGATAAACACCTTGGTATCGGATACCCGGATGGATTCTATTACCGGGATCCCCAGTGACATCTGCACTCGTGCAACATCGGTAATGTATGAAGCAAACAGGCTGACAGCGGCGATCACCGCTGAAGCGATAGCCACGCCTTTGGTAATAGCCTTAGTGGTGTTTCCGACTGCATCCAGGTCTGCCATAATCTGGCGTGCTTTTTTGGTTTCTTCGTCCTCCATGTCATGCCAGGCCATCTCGCCAATGCCATTTGCATTATCGGAGATAGGCCCATAAGAGTCCATGGCGACATTATTGCCGGTGTGGCTGAGCATTCCAATACCGATCATAGCCACTGCGTAAAGGACATAGGTGGCATTTGACTCACCGCCGTATAGAAGCAGCCCGAGCACGAATGAGACAGCGATTATAACCAGCGCCCATACACTGGATTCCATGCCAACAGAAAGCCCTGAAAGGATCGTTGTGGCCGGACCGGTTTTTGAAGCCTTTACAATATCTTTTACGGGTGTTTTGCGGGTTGCGGTGAAATAAGAGGTCAACGGGTTAAACGCGACAGCCAGCCCGACGCCGATGGATGTTAATGCTGCCAAACGCCAATCTCCAGCATAGAAAATCGCTACGAGGAAAGAAAACACCACTGTATTGACACTGGAAACCTCATAAGACCGGAACATGGATTCTTCAGCGTCGTGTGCCCTCAGGAATTTAATGGGGAATTTTTCCCAGATCGGCACCGTAAACGTGCCCAGGATAGAGGAAATCACACCAATGGCACGGATGATCAGCGGGTAGACAATCCACTTCAGGTTGTGGGTGGGATCTATGGACATCAGCGCCAAGCCCAGGATCAGGGCTGAGACGATTGTGACTTCATAGCTCTCGAAAATGTCAGCTGCCATTCCTGCACAGTCACCAACGTTATCTCCAACAAGGTCAGCTACAACTGCCGCATTGCGGGGGTCATCCTCTGGAATGTCTTTTTCCACTTTGCCAACCAGGTCTGCGCCAACGTCAGCTGCCTTGGTGTAGATACCACCGCCAACACGCATGAACAAAGCCAGCAATGTACCGCCAAAACCAAACCCAAGTAAAACATCCGGTGCGGCTTTTCCAAAGATAATGAAGATCAGGGTGCCGCCGAACAAGCCCAGGCCATCGGTAAGCATTCCAGTAATGGTACCGGCATAATAGGCAATCGCTAGCGCTTCATTAAAACCCCTGCGGGCAGCTGAAGCAGCCCTTACGTTTGCCTCAATGGCCATGCGCATTCCAAGTTGTCCGACTATCAAGGAAAATGATGCGCCCATAATGAAAGCAAGGGTCCGACCTATTGCCATGATAATGATCGTGTTCTGGGGGAATTCCTCAACTGCTTCCGGAGTCGGTTTCACCACATAGACACTCAAGAATAGAGCCACTGCCAGCAAGCCGATTGCGGGCAAGATAGTTTTCAATTGCCTCTGCAAGTAGCTGTTAGCGCCTACCTTTATGGCATTCCAAACTTCTTGCATCTTTGCGGTGCCTTTGTCCTTTTTCAGCACAGAACCGCGCAGCAGCCAGGCATATAGCAGTGAGGCAAATGCTGTGACCATAACAAGAATAATCGCAATTTGCTCAAAGTTGTTCAGCCCATGTCTAGCCAGTCCTAAAAGATTCATGTTTCCTCCAGGGTTGAATGGTTTTTTACAACACACTCAGAAAGTGTGCCGGTTTCAAAATTCGTGCATGAAAGTGATTTACGGGAGCTTGAAAATTCGACAGAAAAACATTTATCCCTTGTAGCGCTGCCAGAAACCATTTTGTGCTGGATGGCTTTGATCAATGTTTCCATATCGCAAATAGTCTATATGGGGTAAATTTCATGCAATTATACAGCAAAATTCCAGATTTGCAACCCTTCTTTACCTTTTCATGATTTTGCAACTCAAACCAACATTTTTTTAAAAAAGTAAATTAAGAATACATAAACTATCTAAGGATTTGATTAGAGTTTTTTAAACCCGTTGACTTTTTTGTTGCGAATATTGTATAGTGTTACGCGGTCAAAAAATGGTAGCAGGCCTATCTACGTTCCAAGAAGCGGAATTGATCCGCTTCTTATGCTCTTAGAAACCTGCCAGAATGTTTTTCGAAGGAGAAAATGTATGATCCATGTTCAGGGATTAACGAAGGATTACGGCCAGAGAAGAGCCGTCTCCAACTTGAACTTCGAAATCAAGAAAGGTGAGATTGTTGGTTTCCTTGGACCGAATGGCGCCGGGAAAACAACCACGATGCGTATCCTTACTGGATACATGCCCCCTTCATCAGGGACAGCAGAATTGGGCGGATTTGATGTCATTGAAAACCCTCTCGAAGTAAGGCGCCTGGTTGGGTATATGCCCGAGACTGTCCCCCTTTACAATGACATGACCGTGTTTGATTACTTGATGTACATGGCAAAAATCCGCCGCGTCGAGGACCCTGAAGACCGTATTGATGACGTCCTTGAAATGGTCTCGATGGAAGACCGTTCCAATGGATATATTGGGAAATTATCCAAAGGGATGCGCCAGCGAATTGGTCTCGCACAGGCTATCCTGCACAGACCCGAGGTATTGATCCTTGACGAACCAACCATCGGCTTGGATCCTGGACAAATAATAGAAGTTCGCAGCTTGATCCGCGATATCGGCAAGGAACATACAGTCCTACTCTCCACGCACATCTTATCTGAAGCCCAGCAGCTCTGTAACCGGGTAATGATCATCAATAAAGGTCAGCTTGTGGCTGAAGATTCTACCGAAAGGCTGCAAACACGCCTGACTGGTGCTCAGCGTGTCTTGCTCCGCATCCGCGGGGACGTTTCTGAAGCAGTGCCCCTGGTAGCCAGCACCCCCGGCGTGACCAGTGTGATTACAAAGGACATGGAAACATTGGAGTTTGAAACCCAGCCCGGCGAAGATGCCCGGGCCAATGTTGCCAGGTCAGTCATTCATGCCGGTTTGGATTTGCTTGAACTCAGCAACATCACCATGAGCCTGGAGGACATCTTTTTACAGCTCACCCGGGATGATGTGCTGCCTGAAACATCCACAGAATCCCCCGACACTGTTCTGGCAGAAGAAGCGAGGTAGCCATTATGCGCAATATTTGGACAATTGCCCAACGTGAATACAAACACTATTTTTCCAGCCCAATCGCATACGCGGTTGCTTTCGTTATCCTGTTAATCCTGGGGATCCTGTTTTATTCAAATCTGCTTTCATATGTCTACTATAATGCAGCTCCTGGAATCCAGATTTCTGTCGGTCCGTTGGTAACTTTACTGCTATTCACCACGCCGGCGCTGACGATGAACAGCATGTCTGACGAACAAAAATCAGGAACGATCGAATTGCTGATGACCTCGCCGATCCGCGATGTAGAAATCATCCTGGGGAAATGGCTTGGCGGCTTTCTTTTTCTGCTTACCGTTCTTCTCGTCACCTGGATCTTCCCGATAATCCTGAACCAGCTGGTATCCCCGGGAATCGACCAGGGAGTATTGGTCACCAGTTACCTGGGTTTGATCCTCATGAGCGCAGCATTTGTGGCGATTGGTGTGGCCATTTCGTCATTCTTCACAAACCAGATCGCTTCATTTTTCTTAACCCTCGGTGTGCTGCTGGCCTTTTGGATGATCGGCTATCCAGCAGAAGCGGGGGGTGCTGCTTCGGGCGGGGAAATTCTGAGGTATCTTGATCTTGGGAGCCACTATTTTGATACTTTTTTCCTGGGGATCATCGACTTGAAAGATGTGATCTATTTCTTGAGCCTAACCGTCCTCTCCCTGTTCTTAGGCACAACCTCGATTGAATCAAGGAGGTGGAGATAATGAAAGCGACACTGCGAAGAATTGCTCCATACTGCCTTTTCCTTGCGCTGATTGCGTTAATAGCGGCAGGCGGGTTATTTATCGTTTTTAAGACATTCAACACATATGTTCAAGTCGCCCTGGCGGTAGTTGTGCTTAGTCTGGCTGCCTGGGTTTTCTTCGATCCGGACCATGTCCGCCAAATATTTTCAGGCAGGCAGGCAAAACATGGCAGTAATGCGGTCATTATGACCATTGCTTTCATAGGGATAATTGTGGTTGTGAACCTGCTTGGTTACAAATACAGCCCGCGCTGGGACTTAACGGAAGGCAAGAAAAATACCCTTGCTCCTGAAACACTCAATATTCTTGCGCAGCTGCCGGAGAAGGTGTCAGTTCAGGCATTCTACAGTTCATCCTACCCCAGCGCTACCATTCAGTCGCTGCTGGATAACTATAAGCGGAATGCGAATGGGAAATTAGATTATGAGTTCATCGATCCTAACACCAATCCAGTCGCAGCTCAGGAAGCCAGGGTAACAACCGATGGTACTGTTGTGCTCAGAATGGGTGACCGGGAAGAGAAGATCACTTATGCTTCTGAACTGGAACTGGATACCGCACTTCTCAAGCTGATCAACCCGGAAAGACAAAAAATCTATTTCCTGGGCGGTCATGGAGAATTTGATGTCACCACGACCTCAGATTATGGCTACTCAACGGTTAAAACAACCCTCGAGGATAAGAATTATGCGGTAGAAACCCTCGATCTGCTAACCAAACCTGTCATTCCAGAAGATGCCAGTGTCATTATCATTGCTTCACCGCAAAAACCGCTTTCCAGCGGTGAGGTAGACCTGTTAAAGGCATTTGCAGACAACGGAGGATCCCTGATTGTTTTTAATGAGCCTTCAGTAGTCTCACAGTTCGGATCAGCGCAAGATCCTTTGGCGGAATATATTAAAGAAAAATGGGGCTTTACCTTTGACGATGATATTGTCCTGTTCCTGGATAAAGAACCATCTGTGCTGGCAGTTGCAGGCGGGTATGATACCAACCACCCGATTACAAAGAAAATGAACCAGATCGCCAGTGTTTTCCCAAGTGCGCGAACGATCAGCATTTCCAGTGCACCCATGAACTTAAGCCAGTCCATACTGGTATACACATCCGACCAGTATTGGGGGGAAACCGACCTGGCAAACCTGGAAAGCGGTGTTTCCTTTGACGAGAAAACCGACCTGGTTGGACCGGTTGCCCTGGTTGGTGCTGCTGAAAACCTAGTTACCGGTTCACGTCTGGTTGTTATTGGTGATGGCGAATTTGCCGCGAACGCATTTGTTTCCTATTACGGCAATCTCGATTTCATCATCAATTCAATCGACTGGGCAGCACAACAGGAAAACCTGATTAACCTGACTCCTAAAGAGACAACCGAGCGCATCCTGGTTATCCCAAATACAGTAACCCTTGGAATTGTCCTGCTGGTATCCGTTTTTGTCATCCCGCTGCTCGTAATAGCGGCAGGCATTATCTCCTGGGTTCAGAGGCGCAAAAGAGGATAGCTGATGATTAAGAAAAGCACCTGGATAATCATCATTGTTTTCCTGGTTCTGGTGGTTGCCATGCTTCTCATTGAGAAGTACCCGGTCGGCCCATTCCTGGGCGATCCTACCTCCACACCCCAGCCGGTAATCATCGAAAGTATTGATTTCACCCAAGTGACGAAAATTCAGATCACAAGTGATTCCAGTACAGTGGAACTGGAAAAAACCGATGGCACCTGGTTTGTGATTGGGGAAAATGTTACAAAAGCTTCGCCAGAAAAGGTTGATGAATTGATTTACATTATGGAATACCTCGACTCAAAAGCCAGCCTGGATCCAAACACTCCTATGGATACTCTTGGCCTGTCAAACCCTAACCAGGTCATCAACCTTGAAACAGGCAATGGGGCGATCTATTCAGTAAGTATAGGGTCGGAAACGCCAACGGGCAGCGGTTATTATGCCCAGCTTAATGGCGGCACCCCCCAGATTATCAGTATCTATGCCGGTACCAGTCTTGCTCGGTTCTCGGACCCGAACTTCCTCATCCCGGAAATAATCGAACCGTAAAGGTGAACAAATGTAATCCCGATACAAGGAGCATTTCAGGATGTACTTGTAATTTCACTTGAAAAAGTGTATGCTCTTATACAAACAGGTAACAACACGGAGAGGTTGTCTCTCCTTTTAGAAGGGTAAGAAACAGTACAAATGGATGATGAATTAGTACACATTTTGGATGATGAAGAATTTTCGAATATGGCGAGGCTGCTGGAATTCGGCCGGCAGAAAACCTACGTTACAATCGATGATATTTTGCACTTCTTTCCGGATGCCGAACAAGAAGTGGAGCAGTTGGAAGAAGCTTTTTCAGCTTTATTAAGTGCTGGTATTCCATATATTGAAGACAGCCCAACTGAAGAGCCCTCCGATGAAGAACTTGAGCAGGATGAGGAAACAACCAAAGAGCCGGCACCATTAACAACCCTGGATGACCTGGCAAATATTGATACGGATGATACGATCGGGCTCTACCTTAAAGAGGTAAGCCGGGTTCCGCTATTAACCGCAGAAGAAGAAGTCGAATTAGCCCAGCGCATCGAGCGCGGCAGGATGGCGCGTGAAGAACTTGCCCGCACAAATGTAAGCGCCAGGCGCAGGATTGAACTACGCCACCTGATTGAAGACGGTTGGTCTGCCCGTGAACATCTGATCACCGCCAACTCACGTCTGGTCATCAGCGTTGCAAAAAAATACATGGGCCGGGGTGTCCCTTTCCTGGATCTGATCCAGGAAGGAAATATCGGCCTTATCCGCGCGACAAAGAAATTTGATTACCGGCGCGGGCATAAATTCAGCACCTATGCTACCTGGTGGATTCGCCAGGCGGTAACCCGTGCCATCGCGGATCAAGGCCGGACGATCCGCGTACCTGTACACATGGGCGACCAGATTAACAAGCTGCTGCGCATACAGCACCAGCTTACCCAGCGGCTCGGGCGGGACCCAACAGTGGATGAACTGGCAATTGCGCTGGATGTTCCACCGAAAAAGGTAGAGAACATGATCCAGGTTGCCCGCCGTCCTCTATCATTGGAAACACCTACAGACGATGAGGAAGATTCAGTGCTCGGTGATTTCATCATGGATGATGAAGCACCGCCCCCTGACGACACAGCAACCTACAACCTCTTAAAAGAACACCTGGATGATGTATTAAACTCCCTTCCGCCCCGCGAAGTTCGTATATTACAGCTTCGTTACGGCCTGCTGGACGGTCAGGCTTATACCCTGGAGGAAGTAGGCAGAAAAATGGGTGTAACCCGGGAACGTGTCCGGCAGATCGAAGCCCAAGCCCTCAGCCGGCTGCGCCATCCCTCCATCAGGCGGAAATTGCGCGATTACCTGGGAGATTAAACCATGTGACGGTCAGTAAGAAACTGGCCGTCTTTTTTATTCTTGCAATCCTGGCACATTTGATGCATACTTATTAAAAGAGGTGCCTATGGGTAACATTTCTTTGCGCGCGTATTTTCAAAAAATAGAGGGCTTGATTGACGCATCGAAAAACGATGAGGCTATCGCACACTGCAAACACATTCTCTTGACATATCCCAAAAACTTGGAAACCTACCGTCTTCTTGCCAAAGCCTACCTGGAAACGAAGCGGTATTCGGATGCACTTGATATTTTACAGAGGATCCTCTCAGTCGTTCCGGATGATTTTATCGCCCATGTAGGTATGAGTATCATCCGTGAAGATGAAAAGAATCTTGATGCAGCTATCTGGCATATGGAAAGGGCGTTCGATGTCCAACCCTCCAACATTGCTGTGCAAGATGAGCTAAAACGGTTATCGGGTTTGCGGGACGGCACAGAACCTGCCAAGATCAGGCTTACCAGGGGAGCTTTGGTCCGTATGTACCTGCGGGGTAATCTTCACACTCAGGCGATTGCGGAAGCCAGGGCGGCATTGAAAGAAGAGCCTGCAAGGAATGACCTGAATGTTATCCTGGCTCGGGCTTACAACCTTGCCGGTTTGAAACCTGAATCAATTGAACTGGCACGCCGCCTGATAGGTCAGCTGCCGTATTGTCTTGAAGCACACAAGATACTTGCAGCCAACCCCCAATTAGCCGGAAGTGATGAAACTGGTACAGCCCACCAGGTTCTTGCTGAATTGGACCCATATTACGGATTTATTTCTACCAGCATGCCAAATATCGACCAAATACCGGACAATTCAGTATTAATCGAAGAGTTGGATTGGCAGGTTGACGATACTTTTGCCTTTAACGCTGCAACCATTTCCAATGTTGTTCAAACTCCTGAACCCCTTGAAGCCACCCAGCCTGCTTCATGGTCCGATGAAGAAATTTCGGCGCTGGAAATATCAGGTGAAATGGGAGATGACACCATTCAAGCTGCAGCACAAACTCAACCCAGCCAGCCTGAAGATGTCGTACCCGATTGGATGAAAGATGCTGGCTGGCAGGCAGAAGATACAAAAGACAAAGGATTACCGGCTCTCTTTTTAGATGAAGGCGAAGGAGAAGAGATAGCACCTGCAGAAATCCCCGACTGGCTGAAGTCACTTGCTCCCCAGGAGGAAGAAAGCGGAGAGGAAGAGGTAGGGGAATTCTTCGAGAAACTATCAGCTGGATTACCAGGGACCGAAGCTCCCCTGGAAAATATTCCTGCACTAACAGAACCGCCTGTACCAGTGGAAGAAATCAGTGAATTGACAGAAATACCAGGTGAAGAGATTGCTGAACTTGTTGATGAGGTTGCGAAATTGGATGATGCGCTCTTCGATCAGGTTGATCTGATCGAGGAAACAAGCCAAGACTCAAGCGAGCTTGGTGAGCCAGTAAAGGAGCTTGACGAACCAGGTTTAAAATTGGAAGAAACTGTTCAAGCTGAAGATATCACTGAGCAAGTTGAACCAGCGTCAGTCCCAGAATCCCTGGCGGAAGTTGTTGAAGGATTAGAAACAATCCAGGAACCAGCCCCAATCGTAGAGGAAGTTGTCGAAACTTTACCAGAAGCTGTAGAAGGGATCGCTGCATCAGAGCCTGAACCATCCACAACCGGCATTTCAGATGAACTTCCTGACTGGCTGCGTGCCGCACTCTCTATGGATGATTCACAAGTGTCTGTCAGCGAACCAGAACAACCTCCCGCCGAAGAATTATCAGGTTGGGTCAAAGAAGCAGAATTGCAGACGCCGCATGATGTAGTCCAGGAAGGATCCAAAGTTTCCGAACTGGCAGACATCAATAAACAAGATGAAGAAATTCAGCAGGAGACAGTGCAATTTGAAGAAGTACAATTCGAATCTATAAGCGATACAAATGCCGCTGAATCAGCGCTGGTTGAAGAGATTGCAAGTACAGCATCCCAGGTTGAAGAAAACATTCCTGCTTTGGAGACTTCGGAAACGGGAATCTCTGAGGCAGAAGAAAGTGTTGACCAGGTGCTAAGGAAGGACCTTGACCTGGGTGATGAGATTGCAATAGAACCTGAAGATGCCGAGGAAGACCTGGGTGAACCAGCCCCGCTTGACCTTCCTGATTGGCTGAAAGGGTACGAAGAAACCCGTAATTCCGTCATACCGGATGCAGATGAACTCAAGATTTCGGAGCTGGCCGCTTCTCTTGGAGAAGAGGGACCTGAAGACAGCACTGAGATCACCTCCCCTGTTGAGGTTACAGGTTCACCTGAAGAGTTAGGCGAAACTCGCGATGAGATTCCGGCAATCGAACAGGTATCTGAAGCGGAAATTGCAGCAGAGGGAACGGAAGCAATCGAATATCCCGCTCAAGCGGTAGAATCTGAACCTGAAGAGGAAATCGATTTGGAAGTAGCCCTTCAAGCTGCAACTGAGAGTATACAGAACAAACAGAACCTGGAAGGGACAATCGATACTCTATTGAAAGTGACTGAAAAGCACCCAGCGGATATCCGGGCTTGGCAAACCCTGGGAGATGCTTACCTGAAAAATAATCAAATACAGCAGGCTATTGATGCCTATACGAAGGCAGAATCCGCACTGCTGTAATCTTCTCGGAGGATTTACATTGGAGCGTTCACTGGTACTGATTAAACCTGATGGAGTTCAACGCGGGCTGGTTGGTGAAATCATCAAGAGACTGGAACAGCGCGGTCTGAAACTTGTTGCTGCGAAGTTTATGTGGGTTTCTGACCAGCTGGCACAAACCCATTATGCAGTCCATTTTGGTAAACCTTTTTACAACGGTTTGATAAACTACATCTGCTCTGCCCCTGTCATGGCAATGGTGTGGGAAGGCCAGGATGCCATTGCAGCTATCCGCCAGACCATGGGCGCAACAAACCCGACTGTTGCAGCTCCCGGTACGATCCGGCATGATTTTGCGATCATTTCCAGCCGGAACCTGACCCATGCCTCTGACTCGGTTGAAAACAGTGAGAAAGAAATTGCGCTGTGGTTTAAACCTGAAGAACTGGTGACCTGGTCAAAGATCGATGAGGAATGGCTTTTCAAGAGCAATAACTGAGAGTACCTCAGCAATATTGCCAGCACCAATTTCTTGACCGGGTTAATAACGTCTGGTAGAATGTTGCGTGCGCCTCCATCGTCTAGGGGACCAGGACGCAGCCCTTTCAAGGCTAAAACCGGAGTTCGAATCTCCGTGGAGGCATCTAACATCCCTGGCTTTTAGGGATGTTTTCCTTTTAAGATATAATCAGAAAACCCGTGAGCAAATTAACTAGAGTTACCTTAATGCTGGCGGTCTTGTTCGCCTTCGATAAAGCCCTGGCTTTGCTGCGCCAGGTGATCATCGCCCGGCAATTTGGCTTGTCACAAGAACTTGATGCATTCAATGCGGCGAATAACCTGCCTGACCTGTTATTTGCCCTCATTTCAGGGGGTGCGCTCGCTGTAGCATTTATTCCGGTCCTGACCGCAACCTTGTCTCAAGATGGCCGCAATTCTTCATGGCTGCTTTTCTCCCGCATTGCAAATTTGGCCTTCCTGGTAACAGCCCTGGTTTCTGTTATTTTTGCCCTGCTGGCAGATCAGCTGGTGGGTTGGGAACTGGGCATTGCGCCAGGCTTTAATACCGAACAGCAGGTTGTGGTCATCAGACTGATGCGCTTAAACCTGATAGCAACCCTCATTTTTTCCATCAGCGGCCTGGTAATGGCTGGCTTGCAAGCCAACCAGCACTTCCTTCTGCCTGCGCTGGCACCTATCTTGTACAACACAGGGCAGATTTTTGGGGCAATGGTACTGGCACCTTCTCAAGGTTACCAGATATCAGGTTTCACCCTGCCTGCCGCCGGATTAGGAGTGGATGGCCTGGTTTACGGTGTGATCCTCGGGGCAGTATTGCACCTGTTAATTCAATTGCCTGGATTGATTAAATTCAAGTTTCACTGGACTCCCAGTCTGGGATTGAAGGACAGCGCAGTTCAAAGGGTGCTCGCCCTGCTGGGGCCGCGTGTCTTGACCATGCTGCTCATCCAGTTGATATTTATTGTCCGCGATAACCTTGCTTCCAGGCTTGAAGCCGGTGCAGTCACCGCGTTGGCGTATGGTTGGATGATACAGCAGGTTCCAGAAACCTTGATTGGAACCGCAATTGGTACTGCTCTACTGCCTACCCTGGCTGAATTTGTATCGCGTGGAGAAAAAGAGAAATTCAGGCAGAACATTCAGAATGCAGTCAATATACTCATCGGTATCACTGTACCTGTTGCATTCATCCTTGGAATTGGTTTACAACCTTTCTTCCCAACGGTATTTGGATTTGATGAACAGGGATCCCAATTATTGATGTGGGTTACCAGGGGTTACTTGCTGGGTCTGACAGGACACTGCCTGCTTGAAGTTGCCTCCAGGGCATTTTATGCCCAGCAAAATGCCCGCATTCCTCTGTTTGCTGCAATGGTAAACATCTTTCTGTATGTATCGGTCGGCAGATTGCTCTTTAAACCGCTCGGCGCCGCTGGGATTAGCCTGACAGATGCAATTGCCTTCACCTCCCAGGCAGTATTCCTGCTTATAATGCTGGCCAGCCAGGATAAAGCATGGTTTTCCAAGCTAATTGGTGTTCTGAAATTCAGCCAGTTGAAAAAAACCGCTAATCCACCTGCACAGCCATCTGGATACAGTTTCCCCGTGACCATCGCTCCGGTTAATGTTCTTTTACGTTCTGCCCTTGCTGGCGTTATCGCTGCATTGCTTACTTACGGATGTATGTTGTTCAGCAACAGGTTGGGTCTGCACCCGGTCATTTCCGCATCTATCAGTATGCTGCTTGGTGCTCTTGCCGCATTTCCTTTCATATTGCGGGAAGTAAAAACCCTCTTGCGGTTATAAAAATCAGTTAAGGTATAATATTCGGCATGAACGATAATGGATTAAATCAACCTTTTCAGGAATTTCCTGACGAACCGGAAGAGAATACAGCCCCTATTGATGTATCCGGTAATAGGCATGAAGAAAATGAAATGCCGATACCAGCACACCTTCCTCCCGAAGACCCCGCAAACAACCGTAACCAGAAAGTAGAACGGCCCGTAAAGAAACGGCGCGGAATAACCATCCTGCTTGGTTTTTTGGGACTGGTATTGCTTACAGCTATAGGTGCGGCGATTGGATACGGGGTGGCATACAGCACCAGGCAAAAGCAAGCCCAGGAGCAGATTGCATTCGATGCAGCCACCCAATTTCAATTGGCGCTCACTGATATGGAAGCTGGTAATAATGAAAACGCAAAACAGCGGCTGGAATACATCTTGCAGCTCGATCCCGAATTTCCTGGCGCTGTGGAAAAATATACTGAAGTAATGATGCTGCTCGCCCAGGAAAAAACCCCCACTCCAGCGCTTCCAACTGCAACGATTGCTCCCACACCTACCAAGGACTTGCGGCCAGTGGAAGAGTTGTTCAATGCGGCCCAGTCATATTTGCGAGCAAATGATTGGATCAATGCGATTCTTACCATTGAATCCCTGCGGACTGCCGACCTCACTTACCGTGCCATTGATGTAGATGGAATGTACTACATCGCACTAAGGGGTCGCGGTATACAGAAAATCCTCCAGGAAGGCAACCTGGAAGGCGGGATTTATGACCTGACCCTCGTAGAACGCTTCGGTCCTCTGGACAGGGAAGCCGAAGGGTACCGTGCCTGGGCGCGGGCATACCTGCAAGGCGCCAGCTTCTGGAAAGTGGACTGGGAAAAAGTAGTAACCTATTTCAGCCAGATATACCCGGCAGTACCCAGCCTGCGTGATGCAGACGGCTGGACGGCAGCTGAGCGCTACCGCTATGCCTTGATCCAATATGGGAATAAATTACTGGAAACCGAGAACTTCTGTGGTGCACGGGATGCATACCAGCTCTCACTAAGTATTGGTAACGATGCAGCCATTGGCCCAACTGCCACATTTGTCCAATTGCAATGCGAACCACCTACAACCACACCTGCCCCATTCACACCTACGCCGACTATCTCTGCCACCAGCTCTACCCAGGAAGTCACGCCTGAAGTAACAGACACAACTGGTTCTGGTCCAGTCGAAACACCCACTCCGACCGCAGAATCATCCGGTTGATCTCTCTTAATCACCTCCCCTACAGGGAGGTGATTGTTATTTACCCCAAAAACGGAAATCCTATATAATTGGTTAATGATTGAAAATCCTTGAAAACGCTAAGGAGATTCTATGCGGAAAGAGGTAATTCTAATCACGGGTGCAAACGGCGAAATGGGACATGGGCTGATTTCCCAGCTTGGCCAGAACCCAGATGCACAGATCATTGCAATAGATGTCCAGCCACTGGATAATGATATTGCGAAATACTGCACACGCTCTATCCAGGGAGACATATTAGACAGCCTGCTGCTCGGCCGCTTAATTGCTGAGTTTGAGATCCGTACAATTTTCCATCTCGCGTCGATCCTATCAACCAAAGCCGAGTACAACCCTGAAACTGCTCATAAAGTGAATGTTGAAGGCACACTTAATCTGCTCCGGCTGGCTGTTGAGCAATCCCAGTGGCAAGGAAAATCGGTTAAATTTATCTACCCCAGTTCCATCGCTGCTTACGGTTTGCCCGACCTTGTTACAAAAGAGCAGGCAGGTAAGGTCAGGGAAGACGAGTGGCTTCAGCCGATTACTATGTATGGGATTAATAAACTATATTGTGAACATCTAGGTCGCTACTACCAGAAACATTACCGCCAGCTGGCGGTAGATAAAGCCAGCCATACCATCGACTTCCGGTCAATCCGGTTCCCCGGGTTAATCAGCGCTGTAACTGTCCCAACCGGAGGTACGAGTGATTATGCACCGGAGATGATCCATTCTGCTGCACAAAAATTACCGTACACTTGTTTTGTCAGGCCGGACACACGCCTGCCTTTTATGGTGATGCCGGATGCAATTAAGGCTTTATTGATGCTTGAGTCAGCACCACAGGAGAACCTTTCGAGGCAGGTATACAACGTAACAAGCTTCAGCCCCACTGCTGAAGAAATTTACAAAATAGTGAAATCTGCATTTCCGGATGCACAAATCGAATGCTGCTCACATTCCAGCAGGCAAGCGATCGTGGATTCATGGCCTGCCCAGGTAGATGATACAGCAGCATGCCGGGATTGGGGATGGATGCCAGACTATGACCAGGATCAAGCCTTCAATGATTACTTGATTCCAACCATCCGGCAACGGTATATTCAACATTCCTGATAGGATAAAGCAATGCCAGAAGAGAATCTTGCCGCTAAATTCAATTTGGCTGAAGATGAAAAAGCTGTACAGATGATGGTATACGTCCAGTATGGGATCTATTGGGGCACGGTGGTAACAAAGAAGCTCATCAGGTTAAGTACCTGGCTGAGGGGAGTGTCGGCTCCTGACAATGTTCACATTCTCGATGCAAAAGGCGTGATAACAACTGCAGGCGGGCAGCCAAAACCAGCTGCATTTTTGGAGACCAACATCCCAACCGAATATATCAATGCGTATCACATTCTCCCCCCTGCCCATGAAGACATCGATTACGACGAAAGTGAGCCCAACCGGAAGATGATTCCGGTTATCCTTGCAATCGGGACGTTTTTATGCAGGTGCCAGCTTCGGATTGCCAGCATCCAAACTATGGATAAGTTCCTGGATGTCACTCACGAAGAATTCCTATCGGCTTATGATGCAGAGATATTTTGCCCGGTTATGCCTTCATTGGGGACATTAATAGTACCGATGCTGCAGGTAAGGAGAAGCACGACAATCTCTTCTATCAGCCTGGATTGATATGGAGTAATAATGGCTAGAAAATCTATAGGATACGTCCAGCTCGTCTGGTTTTGCCCCTCGTGTGGTACGAGAAATCCCGGTACTCAACGGACTTGCCAGGGGTGCGGATTACCGCAGCCAGGCGATGTTAAGTTCCAAAAACCTGAGCAGGATCAGGCAGTTACTGATGAAGCGGTGATCACCCAGGCAAAAAGGGGTGCCGACATTCACTGCGCTTACTGCGGTGCAAGGAATCCAGCAGGCACAACTGTCTGCATCCAGTGCGGCGCAGACCTGACAACCGGAATAAAACGGGATTCAGGCGAGGTGCTTGGAGCGCACCAAACCCAGGCAGTTCCGGAAAAGCCATGCCCCAACTGCAAAACGCCCAATCCGATCAACAGCCAGACCTGTATCAAGTGTGGGGCTCCATTATCACAACCGCAGGCAGTCACTCAGCCGCCTGCCACTGCAAAGAAGCTCAACCCAATCTTTATCATTATTGGCATAATCATCGCAGTAGTGCTGTGCATTATTCTTTCTTCGGTGTTATTTTCCGGCAACAAGAGTGAGACAGTATCCGGAGTGGTTGATTCAGTATATTGGGAGCGGTCAGTAGCCATTCTGGGATTGGTTGAGGTAGAGAAAGAGGACTGGTACTCCAGCATCCCCTCAGATGCCGTCCTCGGTAAATGCACCTTGAGATACCACCATACCCAGGATCAGCCGGAAGATAATTCTAAAGAGGTTTGCGGCACTCCCTATGTTGTCGATACCGGAAGCGGTGTTGGTGAACTTGTGCAAGATTGTGTTTATGAAGTTTACATGGATTACTGTTCTTATACAGATATCAGCTGGGCAACAGTAGATACTGTCACCCAATCAGGATACGACTTAAATGCCGCCTGGCCGCAGCCTTCACTCTCCAGCCAGCAACAGCTGGGAGATAGGACAGAGGTTTATATCTGCCGGTTCGATACAGGCAGCGGGCTGGTTGAATACCAAACCAGGTCTTACGAAGAGTTCAGCCGTTGCCAGGTCGGCAAGTCAGTTGATCTTGAAATCAGTGCCGGCGGAAGGGTTCTGGATTTTTCAAACTAGGTCAGGGTGTATAGAACCAGAATACCAGGTCATTCACATTCGTTCCGGTTGGCCCCGTCTTTATCAGCAAGCCTGCGTTCTGCGCAAACTCGTAGGAATTATTATTTCGCAAGGCTCGAAGCACATCCAGGTTCCTGGCTTCAGAATCTCGTAAAGTAGATGAGGTTACACACGCACCTGCTGCATCAGTTGGTCCATCTTCACCATCTGTAGCCAGGGTGACCAGGGTTTCATCCTTAGTTTCTGCAAGTGCATATATCGCCCCCAGAGCTACTTCCAGGTTTCTGCCGCCCTTACCGGTCCCACGGATTGTAACCGTTGATTCCCCCCCGAAGATAACACAGGCTGGTGTTCCAGAATCAAGCGCGGTTTGTTGCATTTTCCTGGCTTTTCTTACCAGTTTTTCTCCCAGGCTGCTTGCTTCGCCGTAAAACGGTTTCTCATCCATCATTACTTTAAAGCCGAAACTTTCAGCTTTGGCTTTTGCTGCAGACATGGCATCATGGTTGCTCGCGATGATGGCAGCGGCTGCCTTCGCAAAAGTTGGATGCCCATCTTGAATTGTCTCGGGGCTCTTGCCGGACATACCATCCAGGATAAATCTTCTAACCGCCACAGGAATCTTTTCCCACAGGGCATACCGGGAAACTATTGCTTCAACATCCAGAAAAGTTGATGTGTCCGGTACTGTCGGGCCTGAGGCAATGGATGAGAGGGAATTATCCACCACATCAGAGATGACCAGTGATACCAGGGGCATACCAGTCACAGCAGCGGCCAGTTTTCCTCCCTTTACCCGATCCAGGTGTTTTCGGATAATGTTCATTTCCTGGATGGTTGCACCGGATGCAAGCAATGCGCTGGTAACTGCCTGCAAGTCCTTAAGCGTTAACGGTTCTTCCGGAAGGCAGAGCAAAGATGAACCACCGCCTGAAATGAGAAACATGAATAACTCATCCATGCTGCGTGTATTAAGAAAAGTTACCACAGCCCTGGCAGCTGCCACACTTTTCTCACCCGGCACAGGATGATTTCCATAATAAATAGAAAACCTGTCGCCTGGTAAATCACACGAAACTGCCGCATGCTTGGTAACAATAATTCCTCCAGTTATTTGTTCCCCTAACACCTGGTCCAGCCCATACACCATTTCCAACGCAGCTTTTCCAAAAGCTGCAACCCTGAACCTTGCATCAGGCTTGCAGTCCAGTACTGGTTTACCTTTTATTTGCAACTTTCCATCCTGAAACTCAACCTGTCGTATCACGGCGCTGGCAGGATCTACCGCTTGTATTGCAGCGCCAATAATTTGTTTCAAATCTTTTGAAAAAGGTTCAGGAATGTTATTTGGGAAATTCCAGGAATTAAGATTCATGTCAAGATAAAATACTGACCTTTTGAGTATTTTTATTACTCATCAATTTTGGCTGCTTACGATAAATTTACTCCGGTATAAAGCCGGAATAATTTCGTAATGTAGAATTACGGTAAAATAGAAATTTAGTGCCGCAATTATTTTACATCCAAACCTGGAGGTTATATCGTGGATAATAAAGAACTCGACAGTCTGTTCCGACCAAAATCTGTGGCTGTGATTGGTGCATCAGCCACCCCTGGTAAGATCGGCCATTCAGTGATTAAAAACCTGCTTGATGGCAAGTATGAAGGGCAAATTTACCCGATCAATAATAAGCTAACTGAAATCCAGGGGTTGAAATGTTATGCATCCATCCTGGATGTCCCCGGTCCTGTGGATTCCGCAGTCGTGACCATCCCCGCCCAGTATGTATTACCGGTTGCAGAAGATTGCGGTAAGAAAGGTGTGAAAGCATTAATAGTCATCACATCAGGCTTTAGCGAAGTAGGCGATACCGCGCTCGAAGAAAAACTGGTATCCATTTCCAGGTCATACGGTATGCGCGTCCTGGGTCCCAACATTGTGGGATACCTCTCCAATACAGACAAACTCAATGCCTCCTTTGCGCCCTTCCTTCCCTTGAAAGGAAAAGCATCCCTTATTACCCAAAGCGGCGCGTTACTGATCGCTATTGACGCTGCCTCATATAGTCGCGGTGTCGGTTTTGATAAACTCGTTTCCATCGGCAACATGAGCGATCTCGACTTTGCAGACCTGATTGCCTGGCTGAATGATGACCCAAACACCACCTGCATTACACTGCACATCGAAGGTTTCAAAGACGGGCGAAAATTCATCGAACAGTGCCGGAAAACAAGTAAACCAATCATCGCCTTGAAAGCCGGTGTTTCCTCCCATGGTGCCGCTGCTGCAGCCTCCCATACTGGTTCACTTGCCGGTGCAACAAAAGTGTACGGTGCGGCATTTCAGCAGGCTGGTGCAGTTCAGGCAACCGACCTGGATAACCTGTTTGACCGGACATTATCCCTTTCCCTGCAGCCTGAGTTGAAAGGTGATAACCTGCTCATCATTACCAATGGCGGCGGAGTTGGCGTACTGGCAACTGATGCGGCCGAGAAGTATGGCCTTCCGCTCAAGTTCGCCCCCAAAGACGTCCAGGAAGCCCTAAAAGAGCACATGCCGGAATTTGGCTCTGCGAAAAACCCGGTCGACATGACCGGTATGGCTGGCAATGAATGGTACAAAGAAACCGTGCGCTATTCTCTGACCCACGATTGGGTAGATGGCGTGGTTGTCCTCTATTGTGAAACAGCAATTACCAACCCTTCCGATATTGCCCAGGCAGTCTATGATGCATTTCAGGAATCCGGCGTGAAAAACAAACCGGTTACCACGTCATTTGTCGGCGGCGAACGCTGCGAAGCAGCAATGAAATGGCTTGTTGATAAGGGTATTCCTGCTTATGGAGCCCCGGATGTGGCTGTAAATGCGATGGCGGCATTACGTGAATATGCGCAAATCCGCGAATCCATTTCAAAAAATTCTGAAATGAAACTGGTGGGAGATAAAGGAACTGCCCTTAAGGTTATCGCCAAAGCGCGGGCTGCCGGTCGTGATTCGCTGACTGAAATCGAAGCCAAAGAGGTCTTCAGTGCTTACGGCTTGCCGGTAACCAAGACTGTCCTATCTACCAGTGAGGATGAAGCTGTCGCTTTTGCCAATAAAGTCGGTTATCCCATCGTTATGAAGATTGTCTCTCCGGATATCCTACACAAATCAGACGCGGGCGGCGTTAAGGTCAACGTAAAAGATGACAAATCTGTCCGTGAAGCATTCCAAACCATCATGAAAAACGCCAGGGAATATAAAGCGGATGCAGATATCCACGGTATCGCTATCCAGGAAATGGCTCCTTGGGGAACAGAAGTAATCATGGGATCCATCAATGACCCAACCTTCGGGCCCACTGTTATGTTCGGATTGGGCGGAATTTTTGTGGAAGTCCTCAAAGATGTCACCTTCCGGGTTGCGCCTGTTTCTTGTTCTCAATCAAGACAGATGGTCTCGGAAATCCGCGGAGCGCCCATCCTCGCAGGTGTTCGCGGAGAAGCTCCCCGCGACCGCGAAAAGCTGGCAGAAACAATTTGCCAGTACTCAAACATGATCCTCGACCTGGGCGATGAAATTAAAGAGTCTGATGCAAATCCCATCCTGGTTTACGAAGAAGGCCAGGGAGTGAAAGTCGTTGACGCCCGTATCATTTTGAAGAAAAAATAAACCTTGCTGTTCAAAGGGGCTGTCTAGAAAGAACTTCAAAACAGCCTCAAAAACACCATTAGATGAAAATTTAAGAAAGAGATAAAAAAATGGCAGCTTATTGGGCTGCCA
>Ga0228535_1000790_pt1 | contig 71239 bp, 62 predicted proteins | sample SJ1metagenome_FD_168457 | JGI IMG/M metagenome (GOLD analysis project Ga0228535, IMG submission 168457) | Enriched culture of PCE-dechlorinating microbial communities from Ithaca, New York, USA - SJ1 | ecosystem: Engineered > Modeled > Simulated communities (microbial... > Unclassified | place...
CTCAAAAGGAGAAGCCTCCGTTTTGAGATCTTTTTTTAAATATAATGATGCTGTCTCCCCCTGACGGAGAGAGGCAGCATCAAAGTGAAAGCTAAATTCCCGCTGATAGATCCAAGGGTGATACTTTTCGGAGCTAAAGACATGATTTTTTAGATGGTCCTTCCGACCTCAAAGCCTTCCATTATGGCTTCTCCGCCCAGACCGACTTTTGAAGCGTCTCCGATGACGCGGACATCATAGCCCTCTTTTTTCAGTGCATCAGCAAGGGCAAGGACCGGTTTGGCCCCGACTGCAAGAACAACTGTGTCGCAGGGGATCACTTCGTCCACGGCACCCGATACCTTGACGCCTGCATCCGTTATTTTGTCTACCGTGGTCTTTGTGCAGATCCTGACTTTGTTCCTGTCAAGATCTTCAAGGAGATCCCAGCGAGGTACAACTATTTCATCTCCCGCTATCGCGTCAAGCATTTCAACGATGGTCACGCACTTCAAGTAATTCGCAAGCTGGTTTGCTGTTTCAGCTCCCACACATCCTCCACCGACTACAACAACACTGTTGCCGGTGTTAACTTTGCCTGCCAGTACATCATGTGCGGTTACGACGTTTGGCCTGTCGATCCCGGGTATGTTTGGAATGATGGGTACTGCTCCCGTGGCGGCAAAAATGACATCCGGCTTTTCCTTTTTCACAAGTTCCGGTGTGACTTCCGTCTCCATAAGGACAGGTACATTAAGTTTTTCGAGCTCATTGAGCTGCCAGTTGATGTAGTTGATCATTTCACCTTTTCCGGGTGGTACCGCACCGATGCGGAACTGGCCTCCTGCCCAGCGGTTCTTCTCGAAAACTTTTACCCTGTGTCCGCGCGAGGCCGCTGTGATCGCAGCTTCAAGTCCGGCAGGGCCTGAACCTATTACCATTATGTTTTTGGGTGCCTCTGTCTTTTTGAGAGTTACTTCGCTCTCCCTGCCCAGGGTGGGGTTCAGGATACACTGGATCGGAACGTTGTTAAGAAGGTTTTTTACACATCCGTGATGGCATGCGATACAGTTGCGGATCTCGTCAAAACGGCCCCCTTTTGCCTTATTGGGTGTCTCCGGATCGGTAAGTGACTGGCGTCCCATCGCAACTATATCTGCTTTACCTGAGGCAATGATCGTTTCTGCCAGCCTTGGGTCGTTTATCCTTCCGACAGAGATCACAGGCAGTTTAGTCATCTTTTTAATTTCTTCCGCTGCCTGAGTGTTCCATGAATGACCGCGGTACTGGGATGGGATTATATCGTCAAATGAGCGGTAGACTCCGGCTGAAACGTGTATATAGTCAATTCCGGCCTCCTCAAGGAATGGGACTATGGTCATTGTGTCTCCGATATTCCTTCCGCCTGTGACATATTCATCTGCAGAGATACGGTAACCGACGATAAAATCCTTGCTGACCTTTGAGCGGATATCTTTTACTATCTCTAATGCGAAACGGATACGGTTCTGGAGAGATCCGCCGTACTCATCTGTACGCTTGTTGGTATAGGAGGACATGAACTGTGAGATGAGGTATCCATGAGCTCCGTGTACTTCTATTCCGTCAAAGCCCGCTTCTTCAGCCCTTCGCGCACAATCTCCGAATTCTGTTATGATTTTCTTGATTTCCTCGATGTTCAACTCTTCCGGCATGTCCGGGCTGAATGGGCATGGAATTGCGGAAGGTGCCTGGGGCGCCTCGCCAAGTACCATTTTGCTGGACTGTCTGCCGGCGTGGTATATCTGCGCGATCAAAACAGTATCGTGTTTGTGGATCCTTTTAGTAAATTCTCTGAAGCCGGGGATCTGCTCATCGTTCCACAGTCCTGGCAGGTGTTTGAACCCTTTTCCGCGAGGCCTGACAGCAAAATCTTCCGTAATGATCATTCCAAAGCCGCCCTTGGCTTTTGCTTCATGATAAGCAGAAAACATTTCGTTGCATGTTCCGTCTTCGTTGCAATAGTTCGTTACCATTGGAGATACCGCCAGGCGGTTTTTCATGGTCTTCCCCTTGATGGTGATAGGACTAAAGAGATTTTTCAACATTTTTCATTCCTCCTGTTGTGTTTTGTCTTGGTAAATGAGTTGTCCGTCAATGATGAACGTCAGGGAAACAATGGTTATGGGCGCGTTTATGGCAATGCTGTTGCAGAGCATCATAAAAAACTTATGAAATATAGCACTCTTATAATTATCTGATATATTGCATTATTTTATATCAGTACTTTGCACGTATAATTTGGGTGAGATAGGCCTATTCTAAATAATCAGGTGATAAAAAATGGAGAGTTTCACGATAACCTTGGCGCAGGTCACGCCTGTTGTACTGGATGTTGAAAAGAACATGAAAAGGGCATTGTCGCTGCTGGACGATTGCGGGAAACGAGGGAGTTCGATCCTTGTGCTTCCGGAGCTCTACCTTTCCGGTTATGAGATCAAAGAGGCTATATCGACTGAAGCGGGGGCAGAAAGACTTAAAAGGGATGTTGACGCAGCACTCCCTCTTATTGCGGAAAAAACCAGAGAGAGCGGGTGTGATGTCCTTATCAGCTATCCGCTTTTCGAGCAGCCCGGCAAGAGGCCTTACATAGCCCTGGAATACTTTTCCGGGGGCAGAAGTCTTGGCCTGCACAGGAAGATAAACCTATGCAATTACGCCCAGTATACGGAGCACCTTACCTTCAGCGAAGGTGATGAGGTGACGGTCGCTGAAGCTCCCGCCTGTAAGGCAGGCATGTTTGTATGCGAGGACCTGTGGCACATGACGAACGCGATCTTCGCAGCAAAGCTGGGGGCCGAAGTTATCTTTTATCCCTCAGCAGCCACAGTTCTGGACAGGTCAGAAGGGGAAAAATGCCTGTCGAACTGGAAAAAACTGACTCAGGGCACTGCCTTTTCACAGACGAGTTATGTCGTCTGCTGCAATCAGCCGGCCTCGTCCGGTTCGATCTATTTCGGAGGTTCTCATGTTGTGGACCCAAACGGGGATGTTGTGGCACAGCTTCCGCTTTTTGAAGAGGCTGTAACGGACGTTGAGATAGACATGAAATATCTTCGCATGATCCGGGAAAAGAGGCCGCTCCTGAAAAACGAACGTTTTGAGGTATATGGGAAATATATATGAAGCACAATGGCTGTTAATTTCTTGAAACTATATACAAGGCAAGCCCGCTCCATGACATAGGAAAGGTCGGCATCCCCGACTCGATACTGTTGAAACCGGGCAAACTTACGGAAGAAGAGTTTGCACGGATGAAGCAGCATGTCCTTGTCGGCTACAGGACCATAGCAGAAATAGAAAAGCAGTATAAAAATAACGAATTTCTCAGAATGGGTATGGAGATATGCAGGTGCCATCATGAGAAATGGAACGGGACCGGATATCCTGAAGGGATATCAGGAAATGATATACCTTTATCCGCGCGTATCATGGCTATAGCCGACGTATACGACGCACTACGCTCAAGGCGGGTCTACAAAGAGGCTTTTTCCCATGAGAAGAGCCGTGAGATCATAGCGGGTTCCAAGGGGACTCATTTCGATCCCGTCCTTGTTGATCTTTTTGTCGGGTCGGAAAAGGAGTTTGAACAGCTTTATTTTGATCTGACTTGACAATAGGTCTTCAAATTTGATGACCGGAGGAGCAGGGACTTACGTTTTTGCGAAAAGCAGCCAAACAAAAGATAGAGGAAATTTTTATTTCGGCAACTTGAAGCCGGGGAAAAGCTGAGCGGCCTGCTAATTGCAGACCGCTTAAGTTTTCTTAAAATTTAAAAAATCAGGTGAATTAAATATCCTTGTGAAGTCCATTGTCCAATATGTGCCGGAATACGACCAGTGAATTCCTGATCACTTCTTCAATGTTGCTTGTGTCACCTGAACAGAAAATTTCCATTATTTTTTCGTGATTTTCCATTACGGTCTTGTCTAAAACATCATTGCCCTTTTTCGAATATGGTCGGCACAATTCCATGACAAGTATTCCCATCTTGATAATAAATTGGTTTCTGGTCGCATTAAGTATTATCTTGTGAAAATCCTGATCAGCCTGATCTGCGGCGGGAAGATGGTTCTCTAAAAGAGTTCTGTATTCATGCAATTTTTCGCGGAGTGCGTGTTTTTCATCTTCTGTGGCCTTGGTTATTGCAAGCTTCAATGCAGCAATGTCGAAAATGACCCTGAACTCGTATAATTCTTCGGCGCTTGAGCGCTGAAGCATCATATCAAGGAGCAGTGGCCTGAAGATCTGAGGGCCAAGTGATTCACGCAAATATGTTCCCCTGCCCTGTGAAGATTCAACTACGCCCAGAACCTGGAGCATTTTGACGGCCTCTCTGATGCTTGATTTTCCTACACCGTACCTTTCTGCCAGCTCGCGTTCAGAAGGCAGGCATTCTCCGGGTTTGAACTCACCGTCCCTTATGGAGTTTTGAATATTCTGGAGAACAAGGTGAGACAGCGTATTCTCTCTTTTTAAGTTCATGCAAAATACCCCTCATGACAAAAATTAAAATTGATCCAACCATGTATATTTTACTATAAAGAATTCAGAAAACTTTAATTTTATATATAAAATTAAGTTAAATGCTCATCAAAGATAAATTAAAATAATTTTAAATAAAATAAAGTTGGCATTGTCAAACTTTAACTGCTTGACAAACTCGCTCTGGTATATAAAATCTACTTATCTGATATCTGCTAATCAGACATCAGAAGTATACCACAGCTGAGGTGTTTTTTTATGATGCAATTTATCAGGTCGATCAACGTAATAGATGCTCACACAGCCGGTGAACCGATAAGGGTAGTGGTTTCCGGCCTTCCCAAGATACCGGGCAGAAGTATGCTGGACAAGATGAAATGGTTTGATGAGAATTTGAATGGGGTAAGAAATTTACTTATGCGTGAACCAAGAGGGCACAAAGACATGTTCGGGGCCATTCTTACTCCTCCGGTAACCGAAGACGGACATTCCGGAGTCCTATACACTCACACTACCGGGCAGGCGACGATGTGCGGGCACGGTACGATAGGGGTCGTCAAGGTCCTTATTGAGACCGGGGCCGTTCCTGTTGTTGAAGGAGAAAATACTGTCAATATTGACGCTCCGGCCGGGCGCGTCACTGCAAGGGCATTGGTAAAAAATGGAATAGTCAAAGAAGTCTCCTTTCGAAACGTACCCTCTTTCCTTTATATGGACAACGTTGAAGTCGATATCCCGTCGATAGGTAAAGTCAAAGTCGCTGTATCCTTCGGAGGAGGCTTTTACATTTTTGTGGAAGCTGAAGATCTGGGACTTGAAGTGATTCCTGAACACGGATCTGCGATAGCGAAACATTCGATGTGGCTGAAGGATTGGGGCAACAGGGAATTGAATGTGGTACATCCCGAGAATCCCGGAATTAAAGGTATCTATGGGGTCATCGTTACCGGCCCTTCCGAAAGGACCGAAAAAGGATGGAGATCCAAGGAGACATGCGTATTCGCTGATTCCGCGATTGATCGTTCCCCCTGCGGTACTGGTACGTCCGCGAGAATGGCCCTTTTATACGGACGCGGACAGATGGCTCCGGAAGAAGTTTTAGAGAACAGAAGCATCCTTAACACCACATTTTATGGGTCGATAGACGGGTTGGCAGAAATCGGGGGGATAAAGGGGATCGTTCCGCGAATTGCAGGCCCTGCATGGATCACAGGCTTCAACCAACTTGTTCTTGACCCGGAAGATCCTTTGAATGAAGGATTTTTGATCTAGAAAATAAAAGATTGAAAGGAGGTCAGGTCTTCAAGTTTACAGATAGCCTCGTCGCGATAAAAAATGTCATCAAATAGCTTGAGAAGCATATTTCAAAATGCAAAGGGGATAGTGATCATGAAATTTAAGGGTATCCATTCAGCACTTATGATAATGTTTGTAATAGCAGCAGGTTTTTTCTGCACGATAGCTCCTGCAGCGTCAGAAGCGGCAGTTACTGCCCGTACGATCAAACTTGCACATGTACTTCCTCCTGACAGCAACTTCGACATAGGCGCCCAGAAGTTCAGGGAACTTGTAGATAAGGCCAGCAAGGGCAAAATAAAAGTTGAGATCTATGCCGGCGACATGACTACGGACGAAGTCGAAGCCGCAGAGATGGTTCGTTCAGGCAACCTTGATATGGCCTGGACATCAACAGGAAGCCTATCCGCTTTTGTCAAGGACCTCATGCTCCTTGACATGCCCTTCCTTTTCCGTGACACGAACCATGTAAACAAAGTTCTGATGGGTCCCGTGGGAGAAAATCTCCTGAAACAGTTCGATGCATCGCATATCAAAGCGCTTGCATTTTCAGAAGACGGCTGGCGCGAGATCACAAATAACAAGCGTCCGATCAACAGCCTTGCTGACATGAAGGGACTTAAGCTCCGTACGATGATGAATGACATGAATGCGGATATGTATAAGGCTCTTGGCGCTGTCCCCACGCCTATCCCGTCAGGCGAGATATACAGCAGTATCCAGACCGGTCTTGTCAGTGGGCAGGATAACGGTGTTTATGTTGCAAATAGCGTAGGTTACCTTGCTATTCAGCCCTATGTTTGCATGATCCAGCATTTCTACTCTTCAGGCGTCGTTCTTGCAAGCGAAAAGCTTTGGAACAATCTTAACGCCGAGGAGCGCAAAATAGTGAAGGATGCGGCTGTCGCAGCAGGAAAGTACCAGAGAGAGTGGTTCTGGAACACAGAAATGGCGCTGACAAAGAAACTTGAAAAAGAAAAGAAGATCACAGTCTCTTATCCTAAGGACCGCGATGCATGGGTGAAAGCCGTTCAGCCTGTATATGCCAGCTACTTCAAGAAGTATCCCCACTGGAAACCGATAGTAGACCAGATCAACAAAACAAAATAGTTATTGATCAGCATGTTCCGGACAGCCCTGTGTATCGCAGGACTGTCCGGAACAGATGCAAAATACGGGATCTTCCACCGAAAGGCTGTGTTGCAACATGGAACCGATCATGAAGAAACTACATTACATTGAAGACAAACTTGACAGGCTTGCCTCTGTGATCGCCATTATGACATTTGCGGTCATGTCAGTTCTTGTATGCATGCAGGTCATATCAAGGTTTTTTTTCTCACATTCTTTCCAATGGGCGGAAGAAATGGGCAGATATCTCTTCATATGGAGCACAATGCTCGCCTCTGCCTGTGCCGTCCATACCCATTTGAACATTGGAGTGGACATACTTGTTAACAACATAAAGGGAAAAGCACAGTTCACAGTCAAATTGCTGGCTCAGATTTTTATGATATTGGCTGTGTATATCATTACTGTTTACGGATCTGAGCAAACAATGGATGTTTACAGTGCCGGACAGACCGCGACCTCATTTCCCGTGTCAGCGGCAGTCCTCTATTTGTCTGTGCCTGTAAGCGGTGCTCTAATGCTCTTCTATACCACTGTTCAGCTGCTGGAACTTATTTTTTACGGTAAATTTACAGAAAACAAAATTCGTAATTTTTTTGGGGGGGCTGCGTAAATGAGCTGGATCCTATTTGCCACATTTTTCCCTCTTCTGTTTTTAAGCGTCCCGATATCTTTTGTTTTGATCCTCTCCACGATAGCGTATATTCTTGCAATGGGCGGTGATGTTTCCTGGCTGCTGGTACCGTCTCGAATCGTACGCGGGATGGATTCATTTCTTCTAATGTGCCTGCCCTTTTTTGTTCTTGCAGGCAACCTTATGAACAACGGCGGCATTACAGAGAGGCTGATCAAGCTTGCACAGGCTTTTGTAGGCCATATCAGAGGCGGGCTGGCGATGGTGGACGTAATGGTCTGCGCTTTTTTCGGGGCGGTTTCAGGCTCGGCAGTGGCAGCAACTTCGGCCGTTGGTTCTGTAATGATACCGTCGCTTCAGAAAGAAGGTTACCCTGCTGATTTCAGCGCCGGACTTACAGCTGTAGCATCAACTATGGCGCCTGTCATTCCTCCGAGCCTGGCTTTCGTCCTTTACGGAGCTGTAAGCCGCGTACCTATAGGAGACCTTTTTGTAGCAGGCATTTTCCCTGGGATACTGATGGCCTTTGCGCTTATGTCGGTAGTATATGTATATGCGAAACGTGACAAGTATCCGCGTTTGCCTCGGACTTCATGGAAGGACAGGCTGAAGGCTGTAAAAGAGTCGATCCTTTGCCTTATACTGCCTATCTTCATCCTGGGAGGTATAACTACCGGAATTTTCACTCCTACAGAAGCTGCTGCAATGGCCGCGCTGTATGCATTTGTCCTTTCGATGTTCATATACAAGACGATAGCCTGGAGGCAACTGCCTAAGATACTTCTGGAAAGCGCGATCGACAGCGGCTCTGTCATGCTGCTGGTAGGCACCTGTTATGCTTTCGGCTGGGTCCTCACCAACGAAAGAGTCGCTTTGAGGCTGACCGAAGCGCTTCTGGCCATGGATGTTTCCCTATGGCTGAAACTCCTGATGATAAATCTTGCCCTTCTTGTTGTAGGAATGTTTATGGACAGCGCACCGGCGATCATGCTTGTTGGGCCGATATTGGCTCCTGCTCTTGCCAAGATGGGCGTAGATCCTATAGTGGCCGGAATGATAGTCTGCATCAACCTTACCATCGGTCTTGCGACTCCGCCCGTCGGTGTCTGTCTTTTCTCTGCTACCAACATATCAAGGGTGCCATTTGAAAGAGTATCAAAGTCGGCGCTGCCGTTCTTGGGTGCGGTTATTGCGGTATTAATGATAGTAACGTATGTCCCATGGGTATCCCTGTTTCTGGTCGATCTGATCCGTTAAATAACTAGTAAATAGTATAAATAAACAGTAAATATTTATAAGCATTATCATGACCTCCTAAACCTGGCTCAGCTTTCAGGAATGGGGGTCTTCTCATAATAACAATATAAGGTGCTGAGGAGGTTTTTAATATGTTGTTGCTGAATGCCGATGACATTAGAAAAGTTTTTACAATGGAAGACGCTGTAAGGTCTGACGAGGAAGCATTTGTAATGCAGGCTAAACAAACGACGGAAGTCCCCGTACGTATAAATTTCGAAGTTAAAAAAAATGGCATCACATCTTTTATGCCTGCCCTTATCAAGGACTTCCCTGCAGCAGGCATAAAGATCGTATCGACCTACCCAGATAACGCCCAAAAAAGGATGCCGGCCGTAACGGCAACGACACTGCTGACAGACCCTGAAACGGGGGTAGTCAACGCAATTATTGACGGCACAGAACTTACGCGTATGCGAACAGGAGCAGTTTCAGGACTGGCGACAAAACTCCTTGCAAATAAAGACGCAGAAACTGCCGCCCTCTTCGGGACCGGAGGTCAGGCCATGTCACAGCTTGAAGCCTTATTGACAGTGAGAAAATTATCAGAAGTACGCATTTACGATTCCAATCCTGAATGGACGGCATCATTTATCGACAGAGCATCAGCTCTTGCTGAGAAGTTCAATACCAAGCTGGTCGGTGCGGTTTCTTCAGACGAGGCGATCGATTCCGCCGACATAATCACTACTGTTACTACAAGCTCTGATCCGGTATTTGACGGACGAAAGATCAAAAAGGGGACTCATATTAATGCTGTTGGAGTCTTTATGCCGCATAAGCGTGAGCTGGATGAGTATACAGTCACTCATGCCGACAAGATATTCATAGACAACACGGAAGCTATAATGTCCGAGGCAGGTGAGTTCCTTATACCTATCTCTGAAGGCAAGTTCAGCAAAGAATCAATAACCGGAGAGCTTGGAGATCTCATTCTTGGGAGAGTCGAAGGAAGGACAGACTCTCGGCAGATCACCATTATGAAAACGGTCGGCTTTGCAACTTTAGATATAGTAATAGCTTACAATGTTTACAAAAAAGCTGTTGCAGCGGGAATAGGGCGATATATATGATCCTGCGTTCAAACAGAGGGCTGTGGGGGTATTTTGATGCGTAACACAAAATCGATTTTCGCCGTCGACGCACACACAACGGGTACTCCAATAAGAGTCATCACATCCGGCATCCCTCCGCTTAAAGGGGATACCATGGAAGATAAAATGGAATATATGAGGACAAATTATGACTGGATAAGGACATGTGCAATGCACCAGCCGAGAGGATTTCTTTCCCTTGTTGGTGCCGTTTTGACAGAACCTTGTTCCAAAAATGCAGATTACGGCCTCTTTTACATTGATGCACTCACATATCAGCCTATGTGCGGCGCAGGTACCTTATCTGTGGCAAAGGTGCTTGTCGAGACAGGCATGGTAAAGCGGACAGAGCCTGAAACGGTGATAAAGCTTGAAACACCGAGTGGCATAGTAACTGTTTATGTTGAAATCAAAAACGGCGATGTTCAACGCATTTCGTTTGATAACGTTCCCGCTTTTCTCTATAGCAAGGATCTTGAAATAAAAGTTCCCGGAGCAGGAAATATTAGTGTGGATGTTGGGTTTGGGGGAAATTTCTTTACGATAGTAGACATCGATTCGATAAAGATGGACCTTACAAAGGACAAGATGGACGAGCTGCGTAAACTGAGTAAAATAATACTTGCTTCTGCGAATGAAAAAATAAAGGTGCAGCATCCTGCCAACAAATCAATAAATTACATGGATCAATTGCTGTTCGTTCAGAACAGACCAAACGAAAAGGGAGAGTATCTCTGTCAGTGCATTTTCGGAGACGCACAGGCGGACATATCTCCATGCGGGACGGGAACGTCCACCAGGCTGGCCCAACGTTACTTCAGGGGACTTATTGACATGAGCGGAACCTTCTATCAGAAAAGTATATATGGCGGCGTATTCAGGGCATCGGCTATAAAGGAGATCGATCTGAACGGTACAAGGGCGATCATTCCGAGGGTTTCGTGCAGTGACGTGCATATTACCGGGTTTAACCATCTTATCGTTGAAGATGACGATAAATTGAAAAATGGTTTTGTCAGCTGGTAGAAAGGAAGGTTTTTATGGAAAAGCTTCCGTCAAGCATATTCAATGATGTTATCGGGCCGGTAATGAGGGGCCCGTCCAGTTCTCATGTTGCTGGGGCGTCCCGGATCGCTGATATTGTGAGACAGTCCCTGAATAAGGATGTTAAAGAAGTGGTTGTTGATTTTGATGTGAACGGATCATTGGCCGAATCTCATGACGGACACGGGACAGACATGGGATTTGTGAGCGGCATTCTCGGTATGCCTGTTACGGACCCTGACGTTTCAAATTACGCAGCTCTCGCTCGTAATTCAGGAATAGAGATAGAATTCCGGATCCTGGATTATGGAGCGGTGCACCCCAACAATTACAGGATCTCCGCAAAAAGCGGGGACGGATACTCCCACGAATGGGAAGCGGTCTCAGTCGGCGGCGGCATGATCGAGATGCAAAAGTTCGACGGTTTTGGAATAAAAATGGCAGGAGATTTTTACGAAATTTTGATCACCGCGGACTGCTCTGAAAAAAGTGCTGAGAAGATCATGGAGATCATCAATTCTTATGCATATGGTCATGACTTTGCACTGATCGACACAAAGGATGATCGTGCCTTGTTTGAATTGAAATTTGCTGATAAACCTTCTATGGATCAGATCGAGCTGCTTAAAAAAGAAGATCTCATCATTGACATTATCTGTATTGAACCGATACTTCCCACTCACTCCCGTGCAGAATGCAAGGTCCCCTTTCTGACCTCCGATGAACTGATAGAACTGTCAAAGAGTGACCTCAGGGAACTTTGGGAATTTGCGCTGCTGTATGAAAGCCACAGAGGTAATACAAGCGAAGAAGAAGTCTTTCAGAAGATGTCGGACCTGGTAGCGATAATGGAGAACGCTGTTGAAGAGGGGCTTCGCGGTACTGAGTATAAGGACAGGATACTGGGTTACCAGTCGTACAAGATCGATGAGGGGGCAAGAAAGAAAAAGCTGGTCCCTTGTGATCTGCTCAATACGGTGATCAAATACATAACTGCTGTTATGGAAGTCAAAAGCTCCATGGGCGTCATCGTTGCTGCTCCGACAGCAGGATCATGCGGATGCCTTCCCGGGACGCTGATAGGTGTTGGCAGGTCAATTGGAGCCTCAAAGGATGAAATCACCAAAGGAATGCTGGCGGCAGGGCTGATAGGGATATTTATTGCTGAGTCAGCAACTTTTGCCGCAGAGGTGGCCGGCTGTCAGGTCGAGTGCGGTGCAGGCTCGGCTATGGCTGCGGCAGGAGTTGCCCAAATGGCGGGAGGAACAGTGGAAGAGTGCATAAATGCAGCTTCCATTGCGCTGCAGAATGTCACGGGCCTTGCGTGTGATCCGGTAGCCAATCGGGTCGAGGTCCCCTGCCTGGGAAAGAATATAATGGGAGGATCAAATGCCATATCCAGCGCGAACATGGCATTGGCGGGGTACGATAAGGTCATTCCGTTGGATCAGACCATAAAGGCGATGTACGACATCGGCCTGAAACTGCCTTTGGAACTTCGCTGCACATTCGGGGGTCTCGGCAAAACAGAAGCCTCCTTGCAGATCAGGAAAAAACTGGAAGACCAGAATAGCTGATAATGCAAAAATTAAGGATCATATAAAAAAAATTGGGTCGGCATCATATGCCTTCCCAACTTTATTTTTTATTGGATGATTCCATATTTCAGAAAACGGATTCTAAATATGGCGGAGAGGGTGGGATTTGAACCCACGTGACAGCTCAGCACCGCCAAGACGATTTCGAGTCGCCCGCCTTCGACCACTCGGCCACCCCTCCGGATAAAAACACAGTCTGTGTAAATTGATGTAAAAATGGCGGAGAGGAAGGGATTTGAACCCTTGGAACGGGGATAAGCCGTTCACTCACTTTCCAGGCGAGCGCCTTCGACCACTCAGCCACCTCTCCGCGTGCATCGTATCAATTGCCTGTGACAAACTGACGGAGCGCATTATAGCCTATTCCATAGTGAATGTCAAAATGGATCAGAGTGCTTCAGAACGCCTCATTTGGAAAAAAATGCGCAGCAATTCGGCGCACTCCTCCTTCAATATTCCTGACCTTACAATACACCTGTGGTACATTCTCGGATCTTCGACGATGTTGTAAAGGGAACCGACAGCTCCGGCCTTAGGATCCTTAGCTCCGTAGACCAGGGTCCCCAGCCTTGACTGTACCATCGCACCGGCGCACATGACACATGGTTCGAGTGTGACATAGAGGGTGCAGTCATCGAGCCGCCAATTGTTAAGTGCCTCTGATGCCTCTTCCATTGCAGCCAGCTCCGCATGTCCGAGCGGGGAGCCTTCAAGTGACCTTGAATTCGATCCGCGCCCGATGATCTTCCCGTCCCTCACCAACAAAGCACCGACAGGGATCTCGCCCTTCTGCATGGCTTTCTCCGCTTCTTTGAGGGCTTCCCTCATATAATGAATGTCATTCATCGTGACAGCTCCATTCTCTATGTGCTATACTTTCCTCTGTTCCCGGAACTGTGCCTGTAGCTCAGCTGGATAGAGTGTCAGCCTCCGGAGCTGAAGGTCTCGGGTTCGAATCCCGACAGGCACGCCATCTACAAGGATTATGCTATCATATAACAATGAAAAGCGAGTGTTTTTTGCAGGGTGTCCAGTCCTATGCGGCGAAAGCCCGTGAATCCCGTCAGGTCCGGAAGGAAGCAGCGGTAAGCGGTGTCTTTTGGGTGCCATGGGGTCACTGGGCCCCCTGCAGAAAGCACTCTTTTCGTAAGCTGGATGCTTAAAGACGGAGGATAAAACTATGGATAATCAACCTTCCGGGTACCTGCCAATGAAAGAAAGACCTGCGCCGGGGGATAAACTTATATTTATACCTGTATATGTTGCGCCGGTCGAGATACTGGAAAGAAGCCTCATGCGCGGTCCCAGGTATCTTTATCAGGTCGTCATCATTGACGGCTATAACGGGAATACTGCTTTGTTCGGAGAAAAGACAATTATCCTTGACATGGACTTTATTCCTGAGGCAGATGAGCAGGAGCGTCTCGAACTCAGAATATCCCCTGCCCTTGCAAAGGAACTGGCAGAATGCGGGGCCGTACCTTCTGACTTTCAAAGCTGGAAAAGGGTCATAAGAAACAGGAACGTATCTGTAAACGAGCCGAAGATACAACTGGCATGGCGGATCTATGCGGTCAGAAACAAAGAGATCATCGATACTTTCACAGGCGAAACGATCCGGTCTGCGGGCCTGGCAGGCATGCTCTTTAACTAAAAAACATTTTTATGCGGTCTGACAGATGAAGCTGATCAAGGAGGGGTCCGACATGCATGACAATATCGATGGCCTTAGCCACGAGCTCAGAGAATATTCCTTATCTATCGGAGCAGGTAAGGTTGGGTTTGCCGACCTGCGCCCCTACGCGGAGGAGATCAGAAAAACTTACGGAAGAACATTGGATGATTACCCCTGTGCCGTTTCAATTGCTCTGAATATGCCTTCTTCAGTGATAAGGGAAATATCCCTTAAGGGACCGACAGATACTTATGCGCGGTATTACGAGGTTGCGAACATTGCCCTCGACATAATGACAATAAGGATAACGGACTGGCTTGAGTCAAGAGGTTTCAGAGCTTTTCCGATACCGGCAAGCAAGGCCGTAAAAGAGGGGATGCACGGCATTTTCAGCCATCGTGCCGCTGCGCATCTGGCAGGGCTTGGCTGGATAGGCAAGAGCTGCTGCCTTATCACACCGGACAGAGGACCTATGCAGCGCCTTGCAACAGTTCTCTGCAATGCTCCGCTTAAGTGCGGAGTGCCGATGAGATCGAAGTGCGGGGACTGCACCTGCTGTCAGAGGGCATGTCCCGCCGGGGCTATCAGGGGTATAGCATGGAAGATGGATCAGGCAGTGGATGAAAGGGTAGACAGGAGAGCATGCAGGGAACTTCTGAAAAACAACCTTGAGACTTGTGGAAACAAAGTCTGTGGTCTTTGTCTCAGTGCCTGTCCATGGGGTAAGTGCTAACCTGACGAGGCAGTCTTTGTTAAGGAGCATGGGAAGACCGCTCAAAAAACATTTAAAAAGCTTTGGAAGCTTGCATAAATAAATGCCTCCATGATATACTTGGGAGCGGTGCAAAACACACAGGCGCGGATCGCAGAAATGTTGCCCAAAAGGGTTTTTTTGCGGGAGGAAGCGTCTGGAGGAAAAAACAGGAGGGATACACATGGGAGTAGTAAGCATGAAACAGCTGCTTGAGTGCGGTGTTCATTTCGGACATCAGACCAGGCGCTGGAACCCGAAGATGAAGCCATACATCTTCACGGAGCGCAACGGCATCTACATCATCGACCTGCAGAAGACAGTCAAGGGACTTGAGAGGGCATACGACTTTGTTCGCGAAGTCTCCAAGTCTGGCGGAAGCATCCTTTTCGTAGGGACAAAGCGCCAGGCGCAGGATCCTATCAGGGAAGAGGCACTGAAAGCAGGACAGTACTATATCAACCAGCGCTGGCTGGGAGGACTTCTCACAAACTTTGCGACCATACGCCGCAGGGTGACCCGCATGGTAGAGCTTCAGGAAATGGAAGACACCGGAAGGATCAACAAGTACCCCAAGAAGGAGATCATCCAGCTCCGTAAGGAAAAAGACAAACTCGAGAAATATCTTTCCGGTATCAAGGATATGAAGGATATTCCCGATGCCCTCTTTGTAATCGACCCGCGCCGTGAAACGATCGCGGTGCTTGAAGCCCACAAGCTTGGCATCCCCGTTATTTCTATCGTAGACACAAACTGCGATCCCGATGTCATTGACTATCCGATCCCCGGAAATGACGACGCTATCCGCGCGATAGAACTGGTAGTAGGACTTATGGCCAATGCCTTCATTGAAGGCCGTCAGGGGCAGGATTCAAGGGTCGAAAGAGTAAACGATGAAGAAGAGACAGCAGAGGAAAACGTTGTGCCTGTAATGCCCGAAGAGCTCGACCCCGTTGTCGATGAGATCGACAAGGTGGCTGTAAAGGCTATCGAAGAGCAGAAAGGCTGGAAGGAGGCTAACTGACAATGGCAGACATTACAGCAGGACTTGTATCTGAACTTCGCGGACGTACATCAGTCGGTATGATGGACTGTAAAAAGGCGCTCGTTGAGTGCTGCGGCGATATAGATAAGGCAGTTGACTACCTTCGCGAGAAGGGGCTTGCCAAAGCGGCAAAAAAGGCTGACCGCAGTGCGGCTCAGGGTATGATCTTCAGCTACATTCACAGCAATGCCAAGCTTGGCGTGCTTGTCGAACTCAACTGTGAGACAGACTTTGTTGCCCGTACCGAAGAATTTCAGCACCTGGGCCACGAGATAGCAATGCAGATCGCAGCGGCAAATCCGGCATACATCGTGCCGGAAGATGTGCCTCAGTGCGTAGTTGAGCACGAGACCGAAGTCATCAAGGCTCAGGCCCGTGAAGAGGGCAAGCCCGAAAAAATGCTCGACAAGATTGCCGAAGGCCGCATCAATAAGTATTACGAAGAGAACTGTCTGATGGAACAAAAATATATTCGCGATCCGGACAGAAAGATCAAGGATCTGGTTATCGAAAATATAGCCAAAATCGGAGAAAACATTAAAGTAGGCCGTTTCTCCCGTTTCATCATCGAAGGCTAAGCAATTATAAAAGAGCGAGGGAGAACCCCTCGCTCTTTTTTTAAACTTTGACAGATAATTGGAATTAATACAAAAGATATCAAATATATTAGCAGTCATTTTTCATTTTACCGGACTTTATAGCATTGAACAGAAATATTATTAAAAATTTATATAAGGAGTGTGCCCTGATGGATCGTAAATATAACCGTGTTTTGCTTAAGCTCTCTGGAGAGATTCTTGCGGGAGACGCGCATTTTGGGCTTGATTACGAGGCGATCAGGGGGATTTGCGAGGAAATAGTCGAGGTCGCGAGGGAGGGAGTCGCCATCTCCATGGTAGTGGGGGGCGGGAACATAATCCGCGGCTCGCAGACCGTAAGCGTCGAGAGGGCACAGGCCGATTATATGGGTATGCTTGGCACTGTCATAAACGCGCTCGCGCTTCAGGATGCGCTTGAGCGCCTTGGACAGCCGACCAGGGTACAGTCAGCCATAGAAATGAAGCAGGTAGCAGAGACAGTTATTCGCAGGAGAGCCATAAGGCACCTCGAAAAGGGAAGAATAGTCATATTCGCCGCAGGAACAGGTTCACCCTACTTTTCAACAGATACAACAGCTGCATTGAGGGCTTCGGAGATAGGAGCCGAATGTCTTATTAAGGCTACAAAAGTTGACGGGATATACGACAAGGACCCGGAAAAGTATCCTGATGCAAAGCGTCTTCCCAAACTCACATACATGGATGCTCTGAGGATGCAGCTCAAGGTAATGGATGCAGCGGCATTCTCGCTTTGCCAGGAAAACAGGATACCCATAATAGTATTCGACGTGAACAAAAAAGGCAATCTGCGTAAACTCCTTATTGAGGGACAGGAGATCGGATCTGTAGTAAGCGATCAGTCTTAGCGGGTATCTGATCCGGCGGCACCCAAGACTGAGCTGTCAAAAATGGTTGCTGCGCCCAATAAAATCACACATTTAAGAGAGATTTGGTATATACTATTGTGCAGGTCAGATGACCTCAGCCTGGCAAGTCTCGTGCCGAAGGTTTTTAAAACTGATCGAATGCCTGCATAAGCGGCATATTATTCTTATAAGGAGTGATCTGCGTGCCTCAAAATATGATCAAGGACCTAAAGACCCGCAGTGAAAAGACGCTTGAGTTTCTCAAGGGAACACTTCAGGGCATACGGACAGGAAGGGCACACCCCGCCCTTGTAGAAGACATAAGGGTCGACTACTTCGGTAATCCGACACCGATAAAAAACATGGGGACCGTGAGCGTTCCGGAAGCACGTCAGATCATGATCAACCCATGGGACAAGACAGCGATGAAAGCCATCGAAAAAGCCATACAGGCCTCTCCTTTGGGTATAAACCCTCAGAACGACGGTGAGACGATACGCCTGAACCTGCCCGAACTTACTCAGGCCCGCCGAATAGAACTGACCAAGATAGTCAATAAATCGGCTGAAGAGGCAAGGATCGCTATCCGCAACGTCCGCAGGGATGTTATCGACTCACTTAAGAAGATGGAGAAGGAAAGCAAGATAACGGAAGACGACCTGAAGAAGTACCAGAAGGAAGCCCAGGATCAGACAGACGCATTTATTAAAAAGGTCGATGAAATGCTGGCCGAAAAAGAAAAAGAGATAATGGAAAAATAGAAAACCGCATATTGGCATATTTCAGGGAGGCATCGCTTAGGCGATGCCTCCCTGTGTTATATTATTCAAATGATGAGAGAGACGGAGTTCCTCAGGAAAGTCAGAGAGATCGGCGGAAAGGCCTATGTCGTCGGAGGCTGGGTGCGCGACAGGCTGATGGGGGCGTGTCCTCACGACAGGGACTATGTGATCTGCGGACTTGACGAAGGGACGTTTGCAGAAGCATTTCCCCGGGCAGTAAAGACCGGAAGTTCCTTCCCCGTATTTATTCTCACCATAGACGGAACCTCATGCGACGTCGCCCTTGCAAGGACTGAAAGAAAAGAAGGCAGCGGCTACAGGGGCTTTGCTGTGGAATACGGACCGGATGTGACCATAGAAGAGGACCTTTTCAGGCGTGATACCACAATAAACAGTATGGCATGGTCGCCGGAAGAGGATAAGCTGACAGACCCCTTCGGAGGGCAGGCTGACATTAAAGCCAGGTTGATAAGGGCAACTTCCTCACACTTCTGCGAAGACCCTGTAAGGGCGCTGAGGGCAGCCAGGCAGGCTGCCGAGTTTGATTTCACGATAGAGACACATACCCTTGAGAGGATGCGCCGCTGCAGGCACGAGCTTTCTAGGGAGCCGAGGGAGAGGATATTTGGTGAATTGAAGAGGGTGATGAATTCGGGAAAACCCTCGGTATTCTTTCTGATGCTTGCCAAAGCCGATATCATAGAGACGGTCATTCCTCCGCTTGAACATATATGGGAAAGTGGATCCCCGGATGGCGGCAAGGCATTCAAAAAAGCAATGTACATTTTGGACAAAACTGCAGGGGCAAGCGAAAGAGCTGAAATAAGGTTTGCCTCTCTTGCCAGGTCAGTCTCATCCTTCCTGCCGGAGAAGTCTGCCGTCTGCGTTTTGGAAGAGATCAACAGGACTGTAAGGCTGCCGGTCCTGTGGAGCAGATGCTCTGAATTCGCCGTAATGCATCTGCCCGATCCCTCAAAGGGAAAAGACCCCGCCGTTACCGTGGACACTCTTGCCGTTCTCCAAAATCACCCCATAGGAATAGACGGATGTGCCGCCATAACAAAAGCCGAGGGCACCATTGACTCTTATCCCTTCCTCGCGAACAGCGAGTTATATCTTGAAACGATGAAGAAGGCCCGTGCCGAACTCCCGTTGGCCATAGAGGGAAAGGCCAGGGCAGAATGGATAAGGGAACGGCAAATCGAGGCAGTCTCAAAGTTACTATTGTGAAACTGCGACAAATACGGTCGCGTGAAACTGTAGTGAAGCAATGGTGAAGCAGTTGTTGGGTCGGGGAATTTGCGGTGTTGCCACCGCGGAGAATTTGCAGCGTCTGCGCTGCGGAGAATTTGCTCGCTTCGCATCGCGGAGAATTTGTCTGACTCCGTCAGGCGGTGAATTCAAGATTTATGATTTAGGGGCCAATTCACCGCTGAATGGTTCATTCAACAAATTCTCCACGAGCGTTTTTCTCGTAAATTTACCGCGAGCGTATTTCTCGCAAATTCTCCGGGCTTGAAAAGTCACAGACCCTTGATAGCCCTGCCCAATATCGCAATTGGGGCAGATCGTGGATGATGACGACGCAACATGCAGCGGGCCCTCGCGAAGGCGTATACCAATACGTCGAAGCGAGGGTCCGCAAGTGTTGCTAAGTCAGCGCCGCGAGATGCCGCAATTGCTGCCCGCCTACAAAGATTGTAGGAATTCTTTCAACCGCCCCATCCCCTCGCGTATATTATCCATCGAGCAGGCATAGGAGAACCTCACAAAACCGGGGGCGTAGAAGGCTGCTCCGGGGACTGCGGCGACAAACTTCTCTTCGAGCAGCTTTTCACAGAACTTCATGTCGTCGGGGATAGGGCTCTCCCGTACATCGATAAAGATGTAGAAGGCGCCCTCGGGGTCCCTGACCTTAACATAGGGCATATCTCTGACCAGGCCGAGGATGACTCCGCGGCGCTCTTCGAAAGCCTCGCGCATCCTCTCAACGTCGGGATCTGCGTCCTTCACGGCTCCCCATGCTGCCCACTGGGCTATTGAGGATGCGTTTGACGTCAGGTGTGTCTGAAGTGTGTTCATCTTAGCTATCAGCGGTTTGGGGCCGAGCGCGTAGCCGATCCTCCAGCCTGTCATCGCATAGGCCTTGCTTGCGCCGTTGATCAGGATGACCTTGTCCCTGAGGTCGGGAGCAACGTTCAGTATATTGACGTGTTTTGCGGACGCGTAGACGAGCCTCTCATAAATTTCGTCGAAAATGATCCAGAGATCCTTTTCTCTTGCTATGTCAGCGATCATTTTCAGAGTCTCTTCGTTGTATATCGCCCCTGAAGGGTTTGAGGGGGAGTTGATTATCATACCCACCGTTTTGTTGCTGAGGACAGCTTCGACTGCTTCCTTTGTCGGGATCAGATCTGTCTTGAGGGTATCGACTATTACTTCCTTTCCTCCCGCAAGGTGTATCTGCTCAACATAACTTACCCAGGCAGGCGAGAAAAGAAGGACTTCGTCGCCCGGATCGACAAACATCTGGAGGGCCTGGTAGAGGAGCGGCTTTGCTCCCGGCGCGATAAGGACTTCATCCGGGGCGTATTCAAGTCCGAAACGCCTCTTGTAGTAGTTGCAGACCTCCTTGCGGAGTTCAAGTATTCCTGAGTTTAGAGTGTAATGCGATTCACCGCGTTCGATGGCTTCGATCGCTGCCTTTGATGCACATTCGGGAGAGTTGAAGTCAGGTTCACCGAGACTGAATGATATCATGGGTTTGCCTTCCGCTTTCATTGTTTTTGCCTTGGCGGAGATGCTTAAAGTAGCTGACGGCTGGATCTCAAGTATCCTTTTTGACATTTTCATGACATTTCCCCCTCTTTCATAGTCCTGCTTATTTGAGATTATACCTTAGGCTTTTTTTGAGTCAATGAAGCCGATTTTCGAATAGGCAAATATACATAATTTAGTCGTTTGAGGGCGGCAGGATATGGTGATACAATTGACACACCAGCAATTAGTTTATCCACATCAGTACGAATGGAGGAGTTGCTATGGAGGTACGTTTTCTTACGCGCAATGTGGAACTGCCGGCAGAGGTCAAAGAATATATGGAAAAGAAGGTCGGGAAGATCGAAAAATTCTTTGACAGGATCATTGACACGCAGGTTGCGTTGAACTTCAAGCGCGGGATGAATGTCGTCGAGATAACCTCCAACGTTAACGGGGTGGTAATGAGGGGCGAGGATTACGCGCCTGACCTCAGGAAAGCCTTTGACAAGGCGCTTAAGAACATCGAACGTCAGGTGAAGAGGCATAAGGGATATCTTACAGACAAGGCAAGGATGAAAGTCCAGGATTTCTCGTTTGATATAGATCCCGAACTTTTGCCTGCATATGCTGATAAGGAAGAGATGCCGCGCGAGATAGTAAAGACGAAGAAGTTCAACGTCGAAGTTATGACTCCTATTGAGGCGACAATGCAGATGGACCTTCTCGGACATAGTTTCTTCATTTTCAAAAACGATCAGTCCGGTGGAATAAATGTCGTCTACCGCAGGGAAGAAGGCGGATATGGCCTGTTGGAGCCCAAGTGATCTCCGGCTGACTGCAGCGCGGACCCTGTAGCAGAGTTCAAGGTTTTTGCAGCAGGGGCGATTAGTTGTAATATAGAGGGGCCGAAAGGCCCCTTTTTTTATAAACCGTAAATAGAGACAAAAGGTGATCATAGACATATGTCTGATAAAATCATTGATTCTTTAAATCCCAAACAAAAAGAAGCTGTTGTTTACTGTGACGGACATGAACTTGTCCTTGCCGGAGCGGGCAGCGGCAAGACCCGCGTCCTTACTTCAAAGATAGCTTATCTGATAGGCGCAAAGAAGGTCGCGCCATGGAGGATCCTTGCACTTACCTTTACGAACAAGGCCGCCAAGGAAATGAAGACAAGGGTCGAGAAACTCCTCGGGTCTGATCTCAGGGGCATGGAGGTGTCCACCTTTCATGCGTATGGACTCCGTTTTCTCCACAGATATCCGGACGCGCTTATGAAACTGGGCTATCCGAAAAGATTTGTTATCTTCGACAGGGGAGACACGAGGAACGTCATAAAGAAGATACTGACCCAGCTTGATATAGATCCCCGAATAATGGACGCAGGGGCGGCCATCGAACTTATCTCAAGGGTCAAGACTGAATCGAATCCAGTGACCATGGGACCGGCGATCCAGACCAGATGGCTTCCTTTGTATGAAAAGTATAGACAGCATCTGCTTTCGCAGGGAGCACTGGACTTTGACGACCTGATGACCCTGCCTCTCCATATCCTCGCCACTGACAAGGAGGTCCGCGAGCGGGAACGTTCCCGTCTGGACTGGATACTGGTCGACGAATACCAGGATGTGAACAGGCCCCAGTACCTCCTTTTGCGCTGTCTTGTCGATTCCGGAAGAAAGATAATGGTGGTCGGGGATCCGGACCAGTCCATATATGGGTGGCGGGGGGCCGACATGAGCATGATAATGAACTTTGCCAATGACTTCAGGGGAGCAAAGATCGTTGTCCTTGACCAGAACTACAGGTCCACAGCAAAGATACTGGAGGGCGCGAACGGCGTCATCAGGAAGAACTCGGATAGGCATCCCAAGGACCTGTGGACCGCAGCGCCGGTGGGAGAGTCAATAAACATATACAGGTCGCGTACAGACAGGGATGAATCCGAATGGATATCAAACCGCATTGAGAGGCTGAGAGACGAGGGCTACAGGTATTGTGAGATGGCAGTCCTTTACAGGATGAATGCGCTCAGCCGGGCAATAGAGCAGGAACTCCTTGAAAAGGGCATTCCGTACAGGGTCATAAGGGGGCTTGCATTCTATGAAAGGCTTGAAGTCAAGGATGTCCTTTCGATGCTTCGTCTCGCCGTCAACCCCAGAGACAGCATATCCCTCGCCCGGGTGGCTAACGTTCCGGTCCGCGGCGTTGGAAAGAAGAGCGTCGAATTGCTCTCTGAACAGCTTCAGAAGACTGCCGGCATCGATGCGGCTGCTGTCTGGAAGGAAATTGCAGAAACCGGAGGGGGCCTGAAGGGGAAATCGGGTAAAGGGATCCGGGAACTGGCGAAGAATATGCTTCAGATCCTCGAACTCTCTTCCGATGTCCACGAGGCTGTAAGGACCGTGCTCTACTCCCAGGGCTACGAGGAGTACCTGAAGGCCAACCACGCTGAAGACTGGGAGGAGAGGGTGGAGAACGTTCTTGAAATACTCTCCCTGGTTCCCGAGGACGGCGATATTGTCCAGGTCCTCACAGAGATACCCCTCTTTACTGATCAGGACACAGGGGACGATATGGAGGACAGGGTCAACCTTCTCACGCTTCATGCAGCAAAGGGACTAGAGTTTCCTGTCGTATTCATAATGGGGATGGAAGAGGGCATCTTTCCCAGCGCACGTGCGGTCGAGGGGGAGAGCGACCTCTCAGAGGAGCGGAGGCTCTGTTACGTAGGCATGACCAGGGCAATGGAACGGCTCTTCATGAGCGGTTCCGCTTCGAGACTTCTCTTCGGAGGTGTGCAGAGAAACAGGACATCGAGGTTCATCGGTGAGATCCCGACGAACTCAACTGAGATAAAGGACGATACGGCCGGAGGCGGTTATTTTGCTGACAGTAGGACTGACAGGAGACGTTGGCGCTGGTAAGAGCACCCTGGCCAGGGTGTGGGAAGAGATGGGGGCAACGGTCATCGATGCTGACAGGGTCGCGCGGGATATGTGGAAGGACCCTGATGTTCAGAGAAAGGCAGCTGAAAGATGGGGCAGCGATTTTTTTGACGGAGATCAGAAGTCTGTTAATGCAAAAATTGCTGCGAAAATATTTTCTGAAGAGGAAGAATATGAGTTTGTCTCAGATCTCCTGCACCCTGCGACTATCTCCGCGATCGAAAAGTTTGTAAAAGGTGCCGAAGGATGGATCGTTGTCGAGATCCCCTTGCTTTTCGAATGCGGGCGCCCCGAATGGATGGATCTTGTGGTATTTGTTTCGGCGTCGCCGGAAAAGCGCGCTGAACGCAACGCATCAAGGGGATGGGATGCCGGTGAGATAAAAAGGCGCGAGAGGAGGCTGATGCCAAGGGATGAAAAGATGGCGATGTCGGACTGGGTCCTCGAGAACATAGGTTCGAAGGAGGAATGGGAGATCAAGGCCCGCGAACTGGGAAATATCTTTCTCGAAAGGGAGAGGTCCGCTAAATCATAATATCCTCGAAACTCCTGAGCACAGACCTCTTTTCAAGCGAGTAGAGCAGTGCCGCGCCTATAGCGGCGCCCGGCAGGCTGCTGACCAGAAATGAGAAGGCAAAGAAGGCAAAGCTTGCCGACGCTCCTGTTATCGGAGCCACCACCATTGCGCTGACCCACGCGCCGATGATCCCCGTTCCGAAGGGTTCGGCCGCTGCCGAATACAGTTTATGCCTCCCATGCAGAAAACGGGCGGCGATACCGACAGCAAGAGCTCCGAACATACTGCCGGGGAAGGCGAAGAGGCTTCCCGTCCCCATCATATTTCTGATCAGGCTCGTAGTGAATGCTGCGCCCAGGGCCCAAAAGGGGCCCAAAAGAATTCCTGCTATCACATTTATCGAGTGCTGGAATGGGAAGCACCTTACAGGTCCGGCAGGGATCGAGACAAAGGAGAGTGCGACTCCTGTGCCTGCAAGAATTCCCGCAGCCAGTGCCTTCTTGAAAAAAGTCTTATTGAATGCTTCGTTTTTGTTCATACCAAACACCTCTTCAGTCAGTGATCATTATTCCGGGGATCCGTTCTCTCTTCTTTCATGCAGCCTATGTCTGACTGCGGTTTCCTCCGGCTATGATATTCTATCAAAGAATGAGCGGTGATGAGAATATTTTCAGCTGTGCTTTTACGGGTTAATGTATAATTGCCGGATAGTCATACTTCTTTTGGGAGTTGTTTTTATTGAAAACTATAGTTCTGCCTGACTTGATGATAGAGACAGAGTGCGGAACGGATATCACCATGATGGTGCTTGGCGGAAGAAGGCCGGCTGCAGAGTGGATGAGGTCCGTTGATTTCCACGGGAGCCTTTGGGCGGTGGACAGCGGCGTGGATCTCTGTTTCGATGCGGGTATCCTGCCGGACAAGCTGGTCGGGGACGGAGACAGCGCATCCCCGGAGGCGTGGAAGTGGGCTGTCGACAACGGGGTTGATGTCTCGAAGTTCGAGAAAGACAAGGATCTTACAGACTTTCAGCTCGCACTTGATCTCCTCTCCCAAAAAGACAAGGCGTGCGAAAAGGCTCTCTTTGTAACAGGGGGATTTGCCGGAAGGTTTGACCACCTCTGGTCTACAGTCGTCTCTTTCCTAAACTGCTGCGGCAACATCAGGCCTCTTGGAATGGCCGATGAGAGAGAGGGCATGATCTTTCTGCACGGACCTGAAGGTTTGAAGATCAGTTTCAGCAGGACCCCCGGCGCGATATCCCTGATATCCTTCACCGGTGAAAGCAGGGGCGTATCGATCAAGGGGGTAAAATGGCCTCTTGAGGACGTCGTACTTAAATATGGAGAGCCGTACAGCGTAAGCAACAGGCTTGCTGACGGCAGAGAGGCCGAAGTCTCGGTAGGGTGCGGGACAGTAGGAGTATATTGGGTCTGGGAAGTATGAAGATATGGGCAATTTGCCGGTAAGTGCCTCTTGTCAGTCGTGATAAAATACATTTTGTGAGATTTCTGATCGATAGGGATGTGATCATTGGTGTTTTTGGGTGGCGGAAATATGACGGCGCGTCTGGCTGAACTTCTTCTAAGCCTGCCTGCGGTGCTTTGGGCTATAACTTTTCACGAATTTTGTCACGGCTATGCCGCTATGAAACTCGGGGATCCGACAGCTAAGATGGACGGCAGGCTAAGCCTGAACCCGCTCCATCACCTTGACCCCATAGGCGCGCTCTGCCTTCTGCTTTTCAGGTTCGGGTGGGCGAAGCCGGTCCCGATCAACCCCGGATATTTCAAGAACCCGAGAAGGGATATGGCTCTGGTGAGTTTGGCGGGCGCCGCGGGAAACATACTTACGGCTTTTGTATGCGCACAGCTTGTAAAGCTTTTTCCTGCGCTTTTCCAGACCTATGCCGCACAGCAGTTTATCCTGATAATGATCTACATGAACGTGGGACTTGCCGCCTTCAACCTTCTGCCCATCCCCCCGCTTGACGGGTCGCGCGTTCTTTACGTGATGCTTCCCTACAAATATATGCATATCTATTACACATTGGAAAGGTACGGGATGTTCGTCATTGTTGCGCTGATGATACTTGGAGTGATCCCTGTCCTGATGAATCCTTTGATGAGACTTATCCTCAATGTCATACTATAGGCGGTATCAAGTAAATGAATATCCTGCTTACAAATGATGACGGAGTATATTCGATCGGAATACAGACGCTGGCGAAGAGCCTGACAGAAGCGGGGCACAACGTTCTTCTTGTAGCTCCGGACAGGGAGAGGAGCGGCTGCGGCCATGCCATGACTATGGACAGGCCTGTGCACATAAGGAACGTGAACAGACTCTTCCTCTCTGCTGATTTCACAGCCAAGGCCTGCGACGGAACACCTACTGACTGCGTAATAATGGCCATAGACGCAATGGGATTTGAACCCGACATGGTCATATCAGGCATAAACCAGGGACCCAACCTGGGTGACGATCTCACCTACTCCGGTACCGTATGCGCTGCTATGGAGGGCGTGATCTTCGGCTATCCCTCTATAGCCGTATCGCTCGTCATGAGCTCTAAAGACAAGGAACTGCACAATGAAACGGCGGCTGAGATACTGATGGCGCTTCTTGACTGGACAAAAGAGTCTCCTGTCCCGGAGGGGATCTTGTACAACGTCAACGTTCCCAATATCCCTCTCTCGGAGATCAAGGGCGTTTTCGTGACAAGGAAAGGCATCCGACGCTACGTTGACAAGATAAGGACAGTAAAGACACCTTCCGGCGGGGAGGCCTACTGGATAGGCGGGAACATTGAGGACGACATGTCAGACGGCACCGACGTATGGGCGGTGGCTAACAATTATGTTTCTGTCACACCTGTGCACATGGAAATGACAAGTTTTGAAACGCAGAGAGATTGCAAGGAAGCCGGTCTGGAAGCTTATATAGAGACTAAAATCAACAATGATTCGATAACACATAAAAAATAAACGATAGTTTTGTTGACATTTAGGTAATAAGTGATAAAATACCACACAGTTTTTAGAAAATATCCTGAAAAGGAGGCTGGAACTTTGCATTATACCGCTGTCGAACGAGCACGACGTCCCCGACGAATCGACCTTATCACGCATAACAAATGCGATGACGGGGCCATGGATTCGATCGCTCGGCGACAGAGATAAAGTGCCATCGGCTGAAAGCACTTTTCGCAGGTAGTATCGAAGTTCCCGCACCCCAGAGCAGAGCCCGAAGAAAGATCGTTTCGATCAAGTAGGGGTCCGGCAGTTTTCCGAAAACAAACTAACCAAGTGGGCGCACAGCACCAACGAGGGTGGCACCGCGGGTAAAGTATACTCGTCCCTCTTCCTTAACCGGGAGAGGGACGAGTTTTTTTGTCTATTTGAGCGGACAGGTGCTCAAAAAATAAATTTGTAAAATATTTGGGAGGAATTCAAAATGATGACAGCAGAAAAAAAAGGCAAGGTAGTATTGGCGTACAGCGGAGGACTTGATACCTCAGTGGCGATACCCTGGCTCCACGATCAGGGCTACGACGTAGTGACCCTCACAATGAACGTTGGCCAGCAGGCTGACAATCTTGAGGAGATAAAGGCAAAGGCCTATGCCGCGGGAGCTGTGAAAGCCTATGTAGTCGACCTGCGTGAGGCCTTCATCGACACCTTCGTATGGCCGGCCCTTAAGGCAAACGCGGTATACCAGGGAGTCTATCCCCTCAACTCCGCACTTTCGCGCCCGATGATAGCTCAGGCACTTATCTGGTGTGCCGAGAAAGAGGGAGCCGTCGCAGTGGCTCACGGGTGCACAGGCAAGGGACAGGACCAGGTCCGTATCGAAGTTTGCTGCAACGCGCTCAACCCTGATATCGAAGTCCTTGCTCCCGTCCGTGACTGGGGTTTCACAAGGGAAGAAGAGATGGACTATGCCGAAGCTCACAACGTTCCGGTGCCGACGACGCGTAAGAGCCCGTACAGCCTCGACGACAACCTCTGGGGCCGTTCGATAGAGTGCGGCATTCTCGAAGATCCCTGGAACGAACCTCCCAAGGATGCATACGCTCTAACGGCAGATCCCAAGGAAGCTCCCGACGAAGAGGTAACAGTCGAGATCACATACGAGGCCGGTATCCCCGTAGCGATAAACGGAGAGAAGATGGGGAGCATCGAACTGATAGACTTTATGAACAAGACCGCCGGAAAAGCCGGGTTTGGAAGGATCGACATGGTCGAAGACAGGCTCGTCGGATTCAAGAGCCGCGAAGTTTACGAGTGCCCCGGGGCCCTGGCACTGATGGAAGCCCACAAGAAGCTCGAGACCATCACCCTCTCAAAGGACACCCTCAAGACCAAAAAAGAACTTGAGGTGAGGTTCGCGGAGATGGCATACGAAGGCTACTGGTTCTCCCCCCTGATGGAAGCCGTCCAGGCATTCATGGACAGCACTCAGAAGGCCGTCAACGGGACAGTGAGGATGAAGTTCTACAAGGGCAACGGCATTGTCAACGGAATGAAGTCCGAGAGCTCCGTCTACAATAAAGCCCTTGCCACATATTCGTCCGGCGACATATTTGACCAGTCAGCCTCTGTAGGATTCATCAAGATCTGGGGAATGCCGATAAAGACATGGAGACAGACGCACAAGGAGAAGAACGTCAACCCCATCGATGCGTTTATTACTGCCAAGGGTAAGGATGCCTTCTAAGCAAGGCAATTGGGATTTATAGCAGCGCTAACTTAGCAACACTTGCGGAGCCTTCCTTCGACGTATGTCCAATACGCCTTCGGAAGGCTCCGCTGCGTGTTGCGTCGTTATCACTTGCTCTAAATCCCAATTGCGATATTGATAACTATCGTAAAAAAAATAAAAAAGCGCAGCGCTAACTTAGCAAAGCTTGCGGAGCCTTCCTTCGACGTATGCCCGATAGTACTTTGGCGAAGTGCGGCATGAAGATGCCGCGCGAAGCTGCGACAGGAACGGTCGCGGGAAGCGGTTGCGAAGCAGTTGTAAAAGCGGTCAAACGATCGTCAAACGTTGTCAAACAATAGTCAAACGGTCGTCACTGCCAAAGAAACACCCACATTCACGTCGTCCCCGAATGCCTGTATCGGGGATCCAGCGGCTCTTGTTTAGGTTTTAAAAAACTAGTTATAGCAAAGAACTAGAGATACTGGGTCCCCGATTTAAGCATCCGGGAACGACGGTAATTTTGAATCTCCGCGGCCTTTGGCCGCAATTCTCCGCGATGCGAAGCGAGCAAATTCTCCAGCGGCCGAAGGATGCGAATTCTCTGCAGCCCAGAGGCTGCAGATTCCCCGCCCCTGCCCTTGCCCCTTACGATCGCTTGCCAATTGCTTGCCAGCGCAAACGACGGTTTCAGCGTCGTTTGCCGCACTCACTGCCTCAGCGCCTCCATCGCAAGTCGTATGTGTTCCTGCATCAATTTCACACATTTGGCTTCGTCATGCTCCTTCAGGGCTTCCATGAGCCTGATGTGCTCTTCGAGGCTTGGATTGTCTGCGAAGTTGAAGAATGATTCGAAGAATATCGTCTGGACATAGGTCCTTGAGAGGATGTTCTTTACATATCCGGCCAGCGTGCTGTTGCCGGAAGACTCGGCAATGATCAGGTGGAATGCATCATTAACGTTCATGTACAGCTCAAGGTCTTTTTTCTCAAAGGCTTTTCTTTCGTTGTCTATCTGTTCCTGGAGCATACAAATCTGAAGGGGGGTGATGAGGCGTGCTGCCTTTCTGATGGCCATTACCTCAAGGTTGCCCCTGACTTCGTAGGTGTCTATTATCTCCTGTTTTGTAGGGGACGCCAGGCAAGCGCCCCATCCCGGGACGATCTGGACAAGCCCCTCGTTCTCCAGCCTTCGCAGCGCTTCCCTGACGGGCGTCCTGCTGACGTTATAATCCTTGGCTATCGATATCTCGGGAAGCCTCTGTCCGCTTCTCAAAGTCTTGTCAAAAATGCCCCTGCGGATGCCTTCGTACACATGATCCGCCGATGTTTTTCCGGGAGTGTTGCTTCTCGCCATCTGATCATCCCCACTTGATTTCCGTATGGTAACAAATATATACAGTTGTACCTTATTGTGCAAGCAAAATACTTGACATAAAAAAGAGTATCATATATAAAGAATTAAAGCATGTATGCATTGTATACCATAACAGGAAAATTTCATATATTAGAGGAGTGGTCTCTGTGCTGGATCTCAATAAACTCTGTAATATGAAGGGTAAGACCGCAGTCGTCACAGGTGCTGCATCAGGTATAGGCGCCGGCATCTCAAAGTTTTTTGCGGATGCGGGCATAACCGTGGTGATGGCTGACATCAACGAAGAGCTTGCAAAATGTGTCCAAAGTGAAATAGCCTCTGCCGGCAACAATGCCGTTTTCATAAAATGCGACGTCACAAAAGAATCCGACTGCAAAACTCTGGTTGACGCCGTTGTTGAGAAATTCGGAAGGATCGACATACTTGTCAACTGCGCGGGTGTTGCCCGCCGCCACACAGTGGAAACACTTTCCGAGGCGGACTGGGACCTCGCGCTGAATGTTACTCTCAAGAGTGTATTCCTGATGAGCAAACATGTCGTACCCTACATGAAAAAAGCTGGCGGAGGAAAGATCGTAAATATCGGTTCGGGATGGGCCCTCAAAGGCGGAGACCACGCCGTCTCCTACTGCGCTGCGAAGGGCGGAGTCTGGAACATGACAAGGGCAATGGCTATCGACCATGGTCCCGACAATATTAATGTAAACTGCGTCTGCCCGGGGGATATAGATACGCCGATGCTGAAGAGCGAGTGCGAGCAGCTTGGCGGGGTGTATGACGAAAAGTATAAGGAAGATTGCGCGCAGCGGCCTATGGCCAGGCTGGGCGCACCCTTGGACGTGGCGATGTGTGTTTTCTTCCTTTGCAGCGATATGGCACCATGGGTGACTGGCTCGAGTCTTGTCGTCGATGGCGGCGGCATAGCATAAAACGGAGAATATATGGGACATCTGCTTCGTAAGTATCCGATGCCAGATCCTCAACGTATCACATATACGTTTCCGGTACTGGCATCAGATAATTACATCGCATCTGCCCCATCTATTCTCCGTTTTGGTTAAACGGAGAATAGATGGGACATCTGCTTCGTGGCAGGCTGGTGCCCAATCCTCGACGTATCAGATATACGCCTCCGGTGCGAACGCCGGCCAATCACTTCGTATCTGGCACGTCTAATCGCCGTTTTACCGGCGGGGTTGGGGAAACATAAAAAATATTAAAAATTGGGAAGATTTTTTAAATATTTTTGATTTGGGGGGTAATTTTTATGGGGAAGAGGGTTTACCCGTATATTCCGAACTCTTTGCCTGAGGTACAGGAGGAGATGCTGAAGTTTATCGGGGTCGGAGCGATCGAGGATCTTATCGCGGATATTCCGGAAGAGGTCCGGATGAAGGAGCCGATGGAGCTTCCTGAGCCTTACGGTGACGAAGCTGGCCTTTACAGGCATGTGAGCGGGATCATGAACAAAAACAAGACGGCGGAAGAGCTTCGCTGTTTCCTTGGAGCAGGCTGCTACAACCGTTATGTGCCGGCAGTCGTCGATGAGGTCATCAACAGGTCCGAGTTCCTGACGGCTTATGCCGGTGAGCCTTATGAGGATCACGGCCGTTTCCACGCACTCTTTGAATATCAGTCAATGATGGCTGAGCTGCTTGATTTTGACGTCTGCAACGTCCCGAACTACGACGGAAGCCAGGCATGTGGCACAGCACTCAGGATGGCAACAAGGATAACTAAGAGGAAAGAGGTACTCATCCCGAGGAACCTCAACCCAGATGTGCTTAAGGTAGTCGAGACTTATCTGCAGCCGGATGTGAAGATCTCCTATGTTGACTACAACGTGAAAACAGGACGCATCTGCCTCGACAGCCTGAAGGCGAAGCTTACGGACAAGGCAGCGGCAGTACTCATCATGAACCCCAATTTCTTTGGGATCATAGAGGAAAAGGCCCAGGAGATCGCTGATATGGCGCATAATGCGGGAGCAATGATGATTGCATATGTGGAGCCCTCCACACTCGGTGTGCTCACACCTCCGAGCCGCTACGGGGCAGACATAGCCTGCGGTGATATCCAGCCTCTCGGCATCCACATGAACTACGGGGGCGGAGTCGCAGGTTTTGTCGCAACGAACGAAAAACCCGAGATCATAGAGGAATATCCCTCGAGGCTCTTTGGCATAGCGCCCACGAGCGAAGGCGAGTGGGGTTTCGGCGATGTCCTTTGGGAGCGTACCTCCTTTGCAAACAGGGACAGCGCCAAGGAATTTGTCGGCACGCACTCAGCCCTCTGGGGCATAGCAGCCGGCGTCTATCTTGCTTCTATGGGCCCTCAGGGCATGAAGGAGCTGGGGGAGGCCGTATTGCAGCGCCAGATATGCCTGAAAAAAGTTCTTGGAAAGGTCAGGGGTATAAAACTCGACCGCTTCTCGGGAACACCCTTCCAGGAGGTAGTCGTTGATTTCAGCGGCACCGGCAAGAAAGTTTGCGAGATAAACGAAAAACTTCTTGAAAAGGGCATCCTTGGCGGTTATGACCTCGGCAGGTCCTTCCCGGAACTTGAAGGATGCGCTCTTCTCTGCGTTACGGAGCAGACTTCGATGGAAGACATCAGGGCCGTCGCGGATGCGCTGAACGGGATACTGGGATAAGGAGGGACCACTGATGGACAGCTTGACCAGAATGAAAAGATTCCGCCAGGCAAGGTGGAACGAACCGATAATATACGAACTCAGCGAACCCGGACAGCGTGCAGTTCTTGTTCCGGGGCCGTGCTGCGACTGCGTTTCAAAAGAAGATGTCCTTGGGACACTTCCCAAAGGAATGGTAAGGGAGGATATGGCAAATCTTCCCGAGATCGCCCAGCTTCAGCTTGTTAGGCACTATAACCACCTATCGCAGGGGAATATCGGAGTTGACGGAAACATCGACATAGGCCAGGGAACGTGCACGATGAAGTACAGCCCCAAGGTACACGAACGTCTTGCCGGATCACCCAAGATGCTGCACATGCATCCGCTTCAGCCTGCAAAGACAGCTCAGGGCATACTTGAGATCATGTACAAAACGGGAGAGCTTTTTAAGTCGATCTCCGGACTTGACGTATTCAGTGTCCAGCCCGGCGGCGGGTCCCACGGAGTGCTGGCTCTTGCTTCGGTCGTTAGGGCATACTGGCGTGACAGGGGTGAAGAGGCGAAACGCGATGAAGTGATAACTACCCTCTTTTCACACCCGGCTGACGCAGCTGTACCGATAGTCAAGGGATACAAGGTGACTATCATACAGCCCGATTCTGATGGATATCCCGATATCGAGGCCTTCAAAGCAGCCCTTTCGGACAGGACGGCCGCCATCTTCTTCACCAACCCCGAAGACACCGGCATTTTCAACGTCAGGATAAAAGAGTTCACAAGACTTGCCCATGAAAAGGGAGTCCTCTGCTGTTATGACCAGGCCAACGCGAACGGTCTGCTGGGGATCACAAGGACTGCGGAAGCAGACTTTGACATGTCGTTCTTCAACCTCCACAAGACCTTCTCGGCCCCCCACGGATGCGGCGGCCCTGCGACCGGGATGGTGGCGGCCAGGAAAGAGCTCCGTCCCTACATGCCCGTCCCGCTTGTTGAGTACTCTCCTGAAAAGGGATACTACCTCGACTTCGACCTGCCCAAATCATGCGGGAAAATAAAATCCTTCTGGGGCGTCATTCCTGTCGTGCTGAAGGCCTATTCGTGGATAATGACCCTTGGTGCCAAAGGCCTTGAGGAAGTCTCACGGGTCGCGATCCTGAACAACAACTACTGCATGAAGAAGATCCTTGCCATAAAGGGGGCTTCGATGAGCTTCCCGAACCATCCCTCCCGCATAGAGCAGGTCCGTTACAGCTGGGAGAAACTCAAGGAGGATACGGGGTTCGGGACCGCGGACGTACAGCGCTGCATAGCGGATTTCGGGACCCACTACTGGTCCAGCCATGAGCCGTTCGTCATCCCGGAACCCTTCACGATCGAGCCAAGCGAATCCTATTCCAAAAAGGACATCGACGACTACTGCGCAGTCCTTGAAGAGATATCCAGGATGTGTTACGAGGAACCCGAAGCGGTCAGACACGCGCCGTCAGACAGCACGGTACACCACATCGACCACGACTACTTCGACGATCCGGCGAAATATTCAATAACCTGGCGCTCTTACAACAGGAAGTTCAAGGGTTACTTCGAGCCTAAATAAAATGAAGATCGGCTTCCTCATCAACCCTGTTGCAGGAATGGGAGGAAAAGTTGCTCTCAAAGGCACCGACGGAGAAGATATTCTCCGTCGGGCCATTGAGCTTGGTGCGGTCCCGGAGGCTGAAAAGCGTGCCGGGTCGGCTCTTGCCATATTCAGGGAAGCCGCTTCAGATCATCATTTATATGCTCCTGCGGGCGAGATGGGGGGAAAGATTCTCTCTGAAAACGGTTTAAAACCTCAGATAGTATTTGATCCCATACAAAAAACGACCGCTGATGATACTAAAAGAGCAGTATCCCTCATGCTTGAAGCAGGGGCCGAAGTAATAGTTTTTGCAGGCGGTGACGGAACTGCACGTGACATATGCTCTGTGGTCGGAGAGACCGTTCCGGTGATAGGCATACCTGCAGGAGTGAAGATACATTCGGCCGTCTACGCCAAAAGGCCGAAGGATGCCGGCATGATGGTAAAGAATATTCTTCAGGGCAAGGTCAACAGATTCGTTCTTGCGGAGGTAATGGACCTTGATGAGGATGCTTTCCGAAACAACATAGTCAGAGCACAGCTTTATGGATATATGAAAGTCCCGGATGACAGGGAGTTCATGCAGGACAGGAAATCAGGAAGCCTGTCCTCTGATGATTCGGAAAGGCTTGATATCGCAGCCTATGTGATCAAAAACATGCGCGAAGATGAAATATATCTGATAGGGTCGGGAAGCACTACATACTCGATAAAAGAGAACCTTAACGCAGAGGGCACGCTGCTTGGAGTGGATGCTGCAGTAAACAGGGCGATTGCAGGAAAAGACATGACAGAGAAGGAGATCAGAGGCGCACTTTCAGGTTTTGAAAAAGAAAAACGCCATCTTGTAATAACAGTCATCGGGGGACAGGGCCATATCTTCGGAAGGGGCAACCAGCAGCTCAGCCCTGACGTGATAAGGATGATCCCAAGAGAAAACATAATGGTCATCGCCAACGCTTCAAAGATGTCCGCCCTTTTCGGAAAGTCCCTTATAGCAGATACGGGAGATCCCGTACTGGACGAGGAACTGAAGGGCTACTTCCCTGTAATTACAGGCTTCGGCAAAAAGATTATGGCAAGAGTGGAATAAGATCCGATTTCTCAAGATATATGAAGTTAAATATAATGTAAAAGGGGGTCGTTTGATGGGAAAGTACTGTGAACTGAAAGGCAAGAGGGTAATGGTGACAGGCGCCGCGAGCGGGATCGGCCTGGCCACGGCACAAAGGTTCGCCGCTGAAGGCGCGAAGGTCTTTATTATTGACTGCAACAGGGATGCTCTTGCAAAAGCGATGGGAGACAACCCTTCATTTGCGGGTTCGGGCGTATGCGATGTCAGCAGGGAAGAGGATGTCCTCTCAGTTTTTAATAAGATGGACAGCGAGCTTGGCGGCATCGATGTCCTTGTATCCAATGCCGGCATAAGCATCAGGAAAGATTTCGTTGACATCTCCTATGAACAGTGGCAGAAGGTCATCGACATCAACCTGAACGGCATGTTCCTCTGTTCGCGTGAAGCGGCCAGAAGGATGAAGGCGCAGAAGAGCGGGGTCATCCTTATGACAGCCTCTACCAACGGGACGGAGGGGCACCGCTGGTACACGGACTACAACGCCTCCAAGGCCGGGGTCATCCTGCTCACAAAGAGCATGGCTCTCGAGCTTGCCCCCGACGTGAGGGTCAACTGCGTCTGCCCCGGATATGTCCTGACTCCGATGCAGAGGGCCGAGTATACAGCCGAGATGCTCGCAAAGGTGAACGAGGACATCCCGATGAAGCGTCATGCGGAACCGGAAGAGATAGGAGCTCTCTATGCATTCCTTGCTTCCGACGACGCGAAATACATAACCGGCGCTGATATCAGGATCGATGGGGGAGAGACGGCCGGACTTTATTGATGATCACCGCCCCAGGCACGGTTCTTCAAAACATTCAAGAAAGAGGATGATGCCTCAGAGATAGAAAAAAACATATCTTTCTGCTGCAAATCCGTATTGTGCAATTCTTGTGTAGTATACAGTGTATTCTGATATTTCTTTATTCATTAAAAAGGAGGCAAATTAAAATGAAAGCTTTGATAAAATTAACGCCGATAGCCGTAATAGCCGGACTGATGCTTTCCGGGATGGATATCCTGCTTGCCGCTCCCCTCTCCTTCATGTACGCAGTGATCGTTGCGATGGCAGTTGACCGCTACAAGTTCAACGAACTTCTTGATGCTGCTCTGGACAACCTGAAACACTTCCTTATTGTCTTCCTGATACTCCAGGCTGCCTATGCCGTAGCGGAATGCTTTATGGGTACGGGAGTAGCTGCTTCTGTCATCAACATGTCGCTGGCAGCGGGACTCAGCGCGAAGACGATCGCTGTTGTTGCGCTTCTCCTTACAGCAGTCCTTTCAACCGCTACAGGTACGTCATGGGGAACATTCGCAGCATGCGCTCCGATCTTCCTCTGGCTTAACCATATAGTCGGGGGCAACATTGCGCTTACCATAGGAGCAATTGCCGGCGGTTCATGTTTCGGCGACAATATCGGCCTTATCTCGGACACAACGATAGTCAGTTCGGGTATACAGGAAGTTGAGATCATCAAGAGGGTGCGTCACCAGGGTGTATGGTCCTTGCTCTGCCTTACTGTCGGAGCCGTCGTCTTTTACGCAGTCAGCTCATTTATGGGACTTCCGAACACAACTGCCCAGGCAGCTGACGCAATAGCACAGATACCGTCAGAAGTCTGGACCGTGCTTGAAGAAGAGCGTCCGTCGGCCGTAACATTGCTCAAACTTGTCCAGAGCGGAGTTCCCACTTATATGGTAATACCGCTCATAATAGTCATAGGCACGGCTGTAAAGGGCTACAGCACACTTACCTGTCTTGGCTCGGGGATCATCTCCTGCCTTATCTTCGGACTTGCGGCAGGAACAGTTACCAGTGTTACTGAATTCCTTGACCTTGTCTATACAGGTTTCTCAGATGCGGGAAGCTGGTCGATAGCGATGATGCTTTGGGTCGGAGCTTTTGGCGGCGTTATGAGAAAGATGGATGCGTTCGATCCGATCGCGGTCGTTGTCCTAAAAATGGTCCGCAAGGTGAGACACCTTATGTTCTCCAACGCCGTGATATGTCTTATCGGAAATGCCGCGCTTGCAGACGAGATGGCGCAGATAGTCACTATCGGCCCCATCATCAAGAACATGACAGAATCAAGCGTAGAGGGAAGCAAAGAGGACATGTACACGCTTGCACTGAGAAATGCTACATATTCGGATGCAATGGGAGTGCTTGGTTCACAGCTCATTCCTTGGCACTGCTATATGGGATTCTTCCTCGGCATAAGCGCTTCCGTATACCCGCTCGCGGCAGGTCTGACGGCCGGAGACATAATCAGCCATAACTATTTCTCATGGATCGCGGTTGGATCTATGCTGCTGCTTACCTTTACAGGATTTGACAGATACATTCCGCTCTTCAAGATCCCTTCAGAGCCCGATGTTTATCTGAAGAGCCAGGCCGCTCAGTACAGCAAGTAAGTAATAAATATCTGCGGGGACGGATATCCTTCCGTCCCCGCAGCGTTTGGCCAGAGTTATTTTTCATAAAGGGATCCTAAGAGGTTTTTTCTTAAAGGTTTTGATTTTACAAATGCTCGCCGATTGCTCGCCGCCGGTGTTCTTCCGGCTGCCCTTAAAAAAGGAGGCCCTTTTGTTGTTCTCTTTCCAGATCGGAATAATAAGCATCCTCGAATATATCGGGGTCATCAGCTTCGCCATTATCGGTGCATTCACGGCAATGCAGAAAAAGATGGATCTCTTCGGAGTATCCGTTCTTGCCTTCACTGCTGCATGCGGAGGCGGGATACTGAGGGATGTCATCATGGATGTCGGTGTGCCAGTCTTTTTTTCAAGTTACACGACTATCGCTCTTGTGATGCTGTCGGTTCTATTCGTCTTTATATTGCCAGGACTCTTTTATTTCAGCTGGGTCCTCGTTGTGCTCGATGCCATCGGCCTGAGCTTTTTTGCCGTTGACGCTGGAATTAAGGCGATCAATCAGAATTATACTTTTGTCCAGTTTGTTTTTGTCGCTGTGATCACGGCTGTCGGAGGAGGAATATTGAGAGATATCCTGGCTCAGAGAGTCCCTGTCATTTTTCGGAGGGACATATATGCATTGGCCGCGTTTGCCGGAGTAATATCCATGTGGTTCATGCATCCGATCATCGGAGAGAGAGCGGCAATGAAGGCGGCCCTTGTAATGATCTTCTCTATACGCATTATTTCAGTCTATTTTGATATCAATCTTCCGGTCCTGAAGAGGGTATGAGTTTTAAAGGCTGCTGAGCAATGGGCTCAACAGTTGTATTAAAACACGAACAAAATATCTACAAACAGTAGCCAACCTGTCATTTACAGCAGCATTGCCATATATAACGGCAGATGGACTATGCCGTCCTTTACCATTACGTCATTGGTATAAAGGATATAGGAACTGCCAAGGCTTTTGGAAAATTTTTTCCTAAACTTGTCCAGCGAGGAGTGAGAGCGGTATTTGCCTGATTTGACCTCTATCGGCGCTATCTTTCTCTCTTCGGTTATCAGAAAATCTATCTCCATGTGGTTCTCCCTGTTATTTGGATCGTTCCGCGAATAAAAATAGAGCTTGTGGCCTCGAGTTCGCAGCATTTGAGCGACCACGTTCTCCATTATCATGCCCTCGTTGATTTCCAGCCTGTCAAAAAGAACGGCCCTGTACAGCTCGTTCTCCACGAATGGCTTATCCATAAACGCGAGTGTGATCAAAAGCCCGGTATCGGCCATATAGCACTTCTGTGTTGCTTTATCTGCGCTGAGCGCCAGGCCGACATGCGGATCTGTCGCGTTCAGGGAGGTATTTACTATCATCGCCTCGTGCAGCCATATGAAAGAATCCTCGAAATTCCTGAAGCGGGCCTCCTTGGAAATAGACGAAAGCCTGTACTTTTTCTCCTTCTTTGAAAGCTGTCCCGGGATACCGTCAAAAACAGCGATGACTTTATTCTCATACCCGGCGGCAAACTTTGAAACATCATTCCGGTATAAAGTTATTATTTGTCTCTTTACCGCGTCAACAGACTCAAATTCCTTGTTCCGGAGATATGCCAGCACTGCCTGCGGCATTCCTCCGACAATAACGTATTGGCGAAAATCGTTCATCACCTTGCGATGAAGGGCCTGCCCCAAAGGAGTCCTGTTATTGAAGCAGCTTCTGACAAGCGGCATCGTGGCAAAGTCGCCCAGCGCCCACAGGAACTCCTCAAGATCCAGAGGAAACATCTCAACATGTTCCTCCTCAGACGGTATTATAATGTCCTGAACATTCTTTCTGATGCGAATAAGAGAACCTGTTTCAATATAGTCATATCTTCCATCCTCCACGAGATATTTTATCAACTGCCTTGCTCGTGGATACTGCTGCACCTCGTCAAATATAATGACCGACGACCTTTTGTGGAGCAATGTCGAGTAGAAGGCGGAAAGCTTCGCGAAAAAGAGGTCCAGATTCGAGCTGTCATATTTAAACAAATCAAGGATCTCCACCGGTGCGTTCCCAAAGTCGATCATTATATAACTCTCGTACTCGTTCTCAGCGAATTGCCGGCAGAGGAAGCTTTTTCCAACTCGTCTCGCACCGTCGATCATCAGTGCGCTGGTCCCTCTGCTCTTATTCTTCCACTCCAACAAACGGTCATACAGTTTTCGTTTGAGGACGACAGGATCCTTTTCCTCGGTCATGGCAGCTCTCACTCCTCTCAGTGAATTTACTTGTTATAAACGCACCATAGCACCCTTAGCACGAAAAGGCAAGTTTGATAGATGGTAATAAGCACGAAAAAGCAAGTTAGACAAATGATTATTTGCACGAAAAAGCAAATTTATGAAATGCATCGCCGCTGAGATATGTTGCGATCTGCTTATCCGCAGCCCAAAGGCTGCAATTCCCCGTCTTTCGAAAGCAGTTCCAGGGATCAAAAGAGCCCTGTTGCAATTCTGGGGATTTTTAACTTGTAACAAATGTCAATTGTGTAGGCCAGACATCAATTTTTACTCTGCAGCGCAGGAATTGATCACTTTTATTGCGTGTTCCAACTCAACATCTTCTCCCCTTGCAGCCCGCAGAGCATTTTCCAATGTCATCGGCGTGCGGATAGAAGGAGATACCCCTCCAATGCCGTCACGGCTGTCTATCTGGACCTCTTTGTCCTTATCCAAAGACTGCCCGTATGGCCAATGGACAACAATATTTCCCGGGATCTTTGCCCCTCCTCCGGCCATTCCGAACGAACCGTTTGTCCCGTAAAACCCGACCGTTTCACCTCTTGGCAGGTCCTTTATCCCCATAGCCAGCCCTTCTCCCGAACTTACACACTTTGAATTGATAAGTGCTGCGACAGGACCGCCGAAAAACGGCTCATCCGGTTCAATATATAAAGCATAGTCAGGATTATTGAGATCCGAGAGATCATCAGGGAGTATTTGGAAGGTCCCGGTGGCCGAGTTATAGAAGCTCGCGTATTCATATAAGGCTTTTTCCCTGCTGAACAAGCCTAGAATCTCCGCCGACATTGAATCCAGCCCACCGACATTGTTCCTGATATCCAAAATCAGTCCCCTGACCTTTAATTTGTTGAATTCAGCCAGTGCTGATTTGAACAGACCAAGAGTTGAAGGAGCGGTCCCGGTTTCTTTAAGGTCAACATCAATTTCGCCCCAGATTTTTATATAACCGATGTTCCCCTCCAGCAATCTCCTTTCAACCATTGACTCAGGCTTTTTTCCCGGGTTTTCAACTTCAAGTATCCAGTCTCTTAATCCATCCGAAACCACGGTCGAAGGATAAGTTTTGACCAACGACTTTCCTTTGTCATCATAAGCAGACACCGACGCTTTCGCCGTACCTCCGGTAATATTCGAAAACAGGAGCGACAGCCGTGTATTCACGGGAGCGCGGGTAAGATAATGCACCTGCTGGTTTGCTAAGACCTCTGCCGTAGCTGAGTTTGGACCAAAAATAGTCGAGACCTCATTTAAAACATCTTTTACAGGACGCCCGTTCCATTCGATCAACTCTGCACCGGCGCGCATTCCCTGAGCATAAACGGCGCTTGTTTCATCCACCCAGCTCGCAATCACCCTGCCATCTGATAGTTTTGTAGCTGAAAAACCAAACCCGCCGCCGATATATTTATCATCAATATCACGAATAGAAGACATGCGTACATGCCCGTCCGGAATAGAATTCACATACTCCCTCATGGCTAAATAATAAGCTGTAAAATCATTGGAAGCCTCAGCCCTCTCCACCAGCGGCTTGATCCTCTTATAAAGAGCAGTCCAGTCAATTTTCTTCCATTCTGTAAACCCGTACTCCCTGGAAAATTTCGAATGGAGCTTATCAAAAGACTCACTCCAGGGAAGAGAGCTGAAATCTTCAGCCACCGGAGCCACATATTCAGGCGTGGATGAAACACTGCCGGCCGCAGTTCCGCTAAAAGAAAGGGCAGAAAAAACTAAAAACAGCGACATGAGCGCTATTTGCCTGAAATAAACGAGAATAGATCTGATATTTATATTCACAGCATCTTCTCCTTATTTTGCCCGGATACGCAGAGTATAAATCAACTTTAGAAGTTGGGGGTTGACCCTTATTTGCCTCTTCGTAATTATAATCCCGGACAAAATTTAAAAGAAATTTTTAGGAGTTGACTTTCGGCGTCCATTTCCGCTTCAGATATCCTGATCGCCTGTTTAACACCAGAATCCAGCGTAAGGAACGGGTCGTATAATAACTTAAGCTTCACCCCGCTGTAAAAAGAATGAACATATTATTTTATGTCAATTGTGCAGGTCTGACCCCACTGCTTTTCTGGTCGACTCAAAAATGAAATGTTTTATCATATGAACTGGTCAGGAGTTAGTATTGATGGTTTTATAAATATATTGGATAAATATCTATATTGGTACAATGAAAAGAGAATTAAAATGTCATTGGGCGCAATGAACCCGCTGGAATATAGGCAAAAATTGGGTTTGGTAGCTTAAACCAGTCCAAGTTTTTGTCCGCACCCCCAATTTGGGGATTTTAGGCTTGCAGAAAGCACACTTCTGGCGCTGAGTATCGCAACTCACTTATAACAATATCCAACAGAAACTTTCTTGAAGTATTAGCATCTGATGGTATACTTAATTGTATGGCGAGAGTGAGTGACTAATTGATGAAGGAAGGTCTTCCGATGTCTGGAAACTCATTAAATAGAACAGAAAAAATTCTTATCCTTGCTAAAACCTACCCCAGTCCAAGTGCAAAATACGGGGAAACTTCATGTATCGCAGGCATTACAGATCGTGCAGAAATGAGGAGGATATACCCGGTTCCATATAGACGACTCGAAGGCAAATACCAATTTTCCAAGTGGCAGTGGGTCGAAGTGGAAACCTATCCAAATACACAAGACATCAGAAAAGAAAGCCGAAAAATATATTTTGATAGGATAAATCTTCATAATGTCATTAACACGAAAAATAAGTGGAAAGAAAGGATGTCCTGGGCAGGCGGTATCCCCCAGATTGACCGTTTTAAAAAAGAAACAGGGAATGAACCCTACTTAGACTCCGGGATCAGCCTGGCTTTATATAAGCCTGCATTGCCTGTCAAACTAGAAATAATGAAGGCTTCTCAGGAACATTGGAGTGAGAAAGAGTTGTCAAATCTGCGGCAAGTTGAACAAGCAGACAATTCATTATTCTCTGATGAAGGGGGAAATCTACCAATCAAAATTTTAGAAAAAATTCCATACGATTTTTATTATTCGATGCAGGTAAAGACAGAAGATGGACTGGAAAAACAAGTAAAACTAAAACTTATTGATTGGGAGGTCTGTGCATTATACCGTAAGTGCGTACGAGACTATGGGTCTAATTGGACAGATAAATTTAAAAACAGGATCGAGAGTGAAATGAACAGTAAAAACCTCCATCTTCTACTTGGCAATCAACATCTGTTCCATAATCAATGGATGGCAGTGAGTTTGATCTACCCTCCTAAGACCAGCACAGGCGAAGCTGTACAGGGGGCTCTCTTTTAGTGGGTTTTTCAAAAGATAAGTTGCTGACCGTAAGCTCAGGGTGCTTTAGGGTAATCGATTTCGCTATCAATGAACGGTGACAGAAATTTGCATCTGCTTCAAAGCAAAAGAGCGAGCAGGGAAAGCTTTTGATATATGAAGACAGTGATTCCAGTGCAACAGATTCGTTGTCTAAGAATTTCTTATAGCTTCTACAGTAAGCAAACCAGTCTCCATCAGCTTTATATTGATCTCTTATCTGAACCGGGCAGCCCAAAGCTTCGAAATGCTTATATGCAATACCAACTTCCGACAGCCTGCTGCTGAGAGCCTGTTTAGAAAATCCGGCCTTACGTGAATATGGCCGTTGGCGAACATCGGCAAGGATCTCTATCTCGTTATTCTTTAAGCACTTTACAAATTCATCTATATTTACACCTTGGTATCCAATCGTATAAATTGTGTTCATTAGAACCACCTCTTTATCGTTATTATACTTTAGCACCAAGCATCAAACAACATCGGCTATCCCCGTTAAATTTTTGACCTTTTCAACGCCATGCTCCCAACTGCCGATCTATCCGCCGCAAATAAACGCTACGCCGGTAACTGTGGTTTTTCAAGCCACGGCGAATTGGTCCATAATCATTAATTCTCCGTCTGAGCCCGCCAGGCTGTTACCTCTGTCAATTGTGGAGGTATGACTGTCCCCCTTGTACTCATCCTCGAATTCGAGGGGTTTATAAGTTGGATTATTGAGCTGTTCCCAAATATCTAAAAGCTGCTCAGCGGGTGTCAGGCCTGCATAATTAAGAAAACCAAAAATTTAGGGATATCTTCGAAGTTTTTCTTCGGTTGAACTTCGGCTTCTGCATCCTCTTTAAACCTTCTGCTTGCCCGGATAACACCGGATCCGACAGAAGAAACAGATCCTCTGTCTCCATTGGCTCAGCCCCGATATACCAATGATTCGAATGGATACCTTTCTGTCAATTGTGCAGGTCTGACCCCAATTATTTTTTCTATTGTGTTTTATCAGTCAAAAAATTTGGGAACTTTTAATTCCGCAGGATCCGCCTTCTGGAAAAACTTTGAAACATTGCCGTAATAATCAGGATTTTTGCTCAGTTCAAGCTTCATGGCCTGAGATCCTGCGCCGGAATCAAATTCGGCAAAATCCGCCCATACAAGATAAGGGCTGATCGTCGATTCATAATAGTAATATCCGTTGGTCAAATCGCCTACCGTACGCCAGATCGTGGCTGCAGTGTACGGATGCTTCGGGTCCAAAGTCACTATAAAAGGCTGGGACGCATTTCTTGTAACGCTCAGCATATAAGCTATAGCCTCGCGAATATTATTGGGCTGCGGTGTATTTTTCATATAAAACGATGCCCTTACGAAGCGGTCAGCGGCATCGGACGTACCGGGCAGAGGTTTTTTCCCGCCGAAACCTTTGTATTTTTTGAGGTTCTCCTGCTGTTTATCAAATGTAGGAGAGTTGGTCATGATCGTATATTTACGGTCATGATAAATGACTGGTTTTCCGTTTAAATATTCTATAACAGCTGAATCTCCTGTCCTATCAGCCAGCGCGAGGTGTAGAGAAGCGCGCGCTTCTGTCACCCCCACAGTCGGAATATACATAGGTATATTGACGTCAACGATCTGGTACAGCCCGGACTGAATATCCCGGACAGCATCTGCGACTGTCGAATAATTGTCAAGCACATACTGGGCCCATAAAGCTATTGACAGGCCCGGTTTAGTTTCATTCCGCGCACCGTAATCACTTTCAGTGAGCCAGAGCAGGTTTGCTTCAAGGCCCTTTTCGTTAAGTCCGTCGGAAACAAAAGACTGGCCTTTCACAGTCGAAGCAGTCACGATACTGCTGTATTTAGCAGCCCATAGCATCGCATTTCCTCCTGAAAGGCCGCTGCGCTTGATACCTCTCGGCAGAAACCAGAACGCGCTGTCGATATTTTCAGGCCAGTCCATATTCCGGCCCACGAGAACAGCTTGTCCGTTATTGGCCGAAAGAACACGGCTGCAGGCTGAGGCAGGGCTGTAAGCTAAAAACACAAAAACAAAAGAAAGAAAACTTAACATGCATAAACATAAAAACACATTTTTAGAAAAATTGGACATATTTTTAGCCTCCTTTGAATTCAGCTTAAAATAGTCCTTTCAATCAGTACTGTCAACAGATTTAATATTTCAGGGAATATTTTTAATTCATGCCTCACTGCATTGACTTAGTTACTATCAGCTTCCCTTAAACCACTACTAATGTCATAAAACACACCAAGATAAATCGAATCAAGATAATATTTGAATTTCTAGGCTATATATTTGAACTGGTGGGGGAAACACAGAAGGGGGCAGACCCACACAATTGACAAAATGTCCTGCCTTTACGATTGCTTCACCATCGCTTCACCACAGCTTCACGCGACCATATTTGTCGCAGTTTCACAATTGTAAACGCCGCTTGCCAATCACTCGCTGCCGGCGCTCTCCCCGGCAACCCCACCACTGCAAAGCCACAAATTATCGTTGTAAAAAATGTTATACCTTAGCACTTATTTGTTGTAAAAAGTGTTATATTTGGTCATTTATTCGTCGTATTTTATGTAAATATGGTTTATAATCTCTTTTGAGGTGATCACAAATGTACCGTAAAGCAATTGAAGATCTTCATAAATGGAAGAATAAGGAAAACAAAAAACCTCTCATCATACGTGGGGCACGTCAAGTAGGGAAAACCTGGTTAATGAAAGAATTTGGAAATATCGCTTATACAGATACAGTCTACATTAACTTTGAAAATAACCCCCAGATGGCAGGTTTGTTCGCAGCAGATATGAAAATTGACCGGATAATTACAGGCATTGAAATTTATAACGGCCGCAAAATTGACCCCCAAAATACATTGCTTATTTTTGATGAAATACAGGAAGTGCCGGCGGCTCTGACATCGCTTAAATATTTTAACGAAAACGCACCACAGTATCAGATCGTATGCGCCGGCTCCCTGCTTGGAGTCGCACTGCATCCCGGGACATCGTTCCCGGTGGGCAAGGTGGAGTTCCTTGACCTTTACCCCCTCTCATTGACTGAGTTCATGCTGGCAATGCAGAAGGGACAATTTGCAGATCTGCTTAAGAATGGTGACTTAGACATGGCTACCACTTTTAAGCAGGAGTATGTAGATTTACTCAAACATTATTACTATGTCGGAGGTATGCCGGAGGCTGTACAGAATTTTGCCGAAAATCGTGATTTCAACAGCGTGCGGGATATACAGCAGCGTATTCTTACTGCTTATGAGCAGGATTTTTCCAAACATGCCCCCAGTGGGGAAGTTCCTCGTATCCGTATGCTCTGGAACAGCATTCCGTCACAGCTTACAAAGGAAAATAAAAAATTTATTTATGGTCTCATTAAAGAAGGTGCGCGCGCAAAAGATTACGAAATGTCAATGTTATGGCTGACAGATTGCGGGCTTGTCCATAAAGTTCAGCGTGCAACAAAACCTAACCTGCCGTTGAAAGCATATGAGGACTTGAAAGCCTTCAAACTTTTCCTTGTCGATGTTGGGCTCCTATCATGCCAGGTACGGTTGGGACAGACAGTCCTTCTTGAAGGAGACAGGCTGTTCAATGAGTTCAAAGGTGCTCTGACGGAACAGTATGTTCTTCAGCAGCTAAAGACAGTCAAGGAACTTGGAACATACTATTGGACGAATGACCGCGGCAGTGCTGAGATAGACTTTTTGCTGGATACAGGCACAGAAGTTATCCCGGTTGAAGTTAAGGCCGAGAAGAATTTGAAGGCCAAGAGCCTGAAAACCTATTGCGAGAAATTCAAGCCTAAAACTGCGATTCGCACCTCCATGTCCGATTACAAAAAGGAAGATTGGCTGACCAATATCCCACTGTGGGCGATTGAAATTATTGCAAAGGTGAGGTGAAGCAGTTGTAAAGGCTGGCGGAAACTTCCTTCGCCGGAGAATTTGCGACAGTACCGATCGCGGGGAATTCGCGAGGATCGTCGCTGGAGAATTTGCTGAAAGAACTATTCAGCGGTGAATTGGGGCTTAAATCAAAAGCCTGAATTCGCCGCAGCCCAAAATGTCAATTGTGCAGATCTGACCCCAAGTGCTGTATAACCTTTAGCACGAAAAGGCAAGTTTCATGTATTCAAATCAGCACGATAAAGCAAGTTTATGAAAGACTGAGGATTTTATTTGCAAAACCGATTTTTAGCTTAGAACAAACATTCCCAGCCATTGGCCTTCCTCTCCGGCCATTGGTCTCCCTTTCCGTCGTCCCCGGACGCTACTGAACGGGAATCCAGCAGCTTAAGGTTTAGGGCCTAAAAAGTCAGTTGTAGCAAGGGTCCGAAGACGCTTGATCCCCGATTCAAGCCCTCGGGGAAGACAATATAAAAGACTTTTATTCACCGACGGATGGGTCTTCCGGCAAATTCTCTGCGATGCGAAGCCAGCAAATTCTCCAGCGAACACGGTTCTCAGTTCGCGAATTCTCCGCAGCGTGATCCTTGCTGCAATTCCCCGAACCTGTCCCTTGGCCCCTACAACTGCTCAGCCATTGCTCAGCAACGCTCAGCCGCATTTTGAAACTACTGCTCGCCTATGCTTGCCTATCGCTTGCCGCCATCGTCCTTCCCGCCAGCTTCACCATTGTAAAGCCTCATTTAGAGACGGCCGGACTTAATTGAAAACAGAATGAATTAGTAAAAATAGATTTATAATACAATTGTAAAAACGAAAGGGGGAATGCTCCGGTCTTTTTAAAATCTGTCCTGATTTTATCAGCATACTATTTTACCAATAACAAAACCGGAAAGCATCAGATCAAAAATGAGAGGGTGGTACCGTGAGACGTAGTACCGGATTTTTTATATTATTTTTAATAACATTCATTTCTGTCATATGGTTTTCGGGACAGGCTGATGCTCAGACAGGTGGATTAAAGTACACGGTCACTGTAACTAAGTTTGAAAACAAGGCAGGATGGCATGGGCAGTGGGATATCGGGGATGGCTGGGGATTGGTCATGACGGATATCCTGAACCAAACCGGACGGTTCATTGTTTTAGGCGAAACCGATATGAGAGAAGCTTCGATGTACGAACAGGATCTCGCATCCTCAGGCAGGACAGCTCAGGGTTCTGTTGCCCCTGTCACCGGACAGATGACTCCGGCGCAGATCCTGGTAAAGGGAGCTATCACCAATGTTACCAACAACACTTCAGGAGGTTTCGGAGGAGTTGCGATCGGCCCTGTGACCCTGGGAGCAGGGGGCAGCAAGTCGGAAGTCAATGTGACTATGTATATGGTTGAATCAACAACAGGTCAGATCCTGGCATCCAAGAGTGTCGTTGGCAAATCCAATAGCAGCGGGGGCGCCATCGGTTATTCAGGCGACGGATGGGCCGCCGGCGCCGGGAGTTTTAAGAAAGACAACGTAGGAAAAGCAATAGAATCAGCAGTTCAACAGGGAACTGACTGGATGATCTCCCAGCTTCCCAATATTCCATGGACCGGAGCCGTAGTAATGACAAGAGACGGGAAGGTTTATATCAACAGGGGTATGAGAGAAGGTGTCGAACCGGGAAATATCTTCTCTGTCGGTAATTCGGAAATTATCCGTGATCCCGGTACAGGGGAAGTGCTTGAAGAAATTACCAGTGAAGTTGGCAGAATAGAAGTAATTACTTCCAAGGAAAAATTATCAATATGCAATGTTATAAGCGGAAATAAAGATCTGATCGCTCAGGGGATGAAAGTAACACTACCCTAAGGATAAATTTGCTCGCTTCGCATCCAGTAGGGGCGGCTGAACTATGGCTGAGCGTAGCTCAGCAATTGCTCAGCCGCATTTTGAAAAAACCGTTTCACCATTGCTTCACCACAGCTCCACGCCGATGATTTTCCGGCAGGTTCGATAGATGGTAATCAGCACGAAAAAGCAAGTTAAATAAATGATTATTTGCACGAAAAAGCAAGTTTATGGAAGGCATCGTTGCTGAGATATGTCGCGATCTGCTTATCCGCAGCCCAAAGGCTGCAAATTCCCCGCGATGCGAAGCGAGCAAATTCCCCGAACCTGCCCCTTGCTCCTTACAACTGCTCAGCCATTGCTCAGCCACGCTCAGCCATAGCTTAGCCGCATTTAAAAACAACCGCTTGCCTACGCTTGCCGCCGGTGCTCTCTCCGGCTGCTCTTACCACCCGTAAAGACATTGTCTTTATGGTTGCTATAATACTCAAACAAGAATCAAAAAGGAGTGATACAAATGCCTCAGGTACTTGTAAACATCCGTATGGATGAGGGGTTAAAAAAAGATATGGAAAAGACCTGTCAGGAGCAGGGTATGAACATGACCACGGCCTTTACGGTCTTTGCTAAAAAAATGAGCAGGGAGAAAAGAATTCCATTTGAAGTCTCCGTTGACCCCTTCTACTCTGACAGCAATATGGCGCGCATAAAAGAGTCCGTTGCCCAGTTGAACAAAGGGCAGACAGTAGCCAAAACAATGGAGGAACTAGAGGCTCTGGCCGGTGCGTAAACTTACCGTTACACTTTACGGATGAGAAGACTACCTCTACTGGCAGCTCCAGGACAAAAAGACCTCAAAACGAATCAATACGCTGCTTAAAGATATAGACCGGAACGGCAAGGAATAGGCAAGCCCGAGCCTCTAAAAGACTGTGATGGCTGCTGGAGTCGTCGCATTGATGAAGTAAATCGTCTCGTATACAGGTTATCTGATGATGAAATAGAAATAATTCAGTGCAGAGGTCATTACACCGATTGAGATAACAACGTTCAAATCAGTGTTTATACATTTCGCCCCCTGTATCAGATCTTAACCAGCGATAACAAACCTCATCATGATCGTAAGCATGATTTTTGCTCCGCAGCCAAAGACTGTAAATTCCCCGGCGGATGCAGTCTCCGCCCGCCTTAACGCCGCTCAGCCGCATTTAGTCCAGGTCTGAGCCCCTTGAATCCGCTATTTGGACATCCTTTCAGTTGAAAAGCCCTCGACGTGATAAACATCTACTCCTACTTCTCCTGGGATGTGGTACGAGTATGCTATTTCTTCTTGAGTTGAGTCTGTTACTTTTCCTATTGCCTCTTCATCAAGAACTTGTTTCCATGTCTTTCTAAGATGCTGCCTGAAATAAGAGATGTCATAGCTTTTCTCCCAAGCTTCCGGGAACTGCTTGTGCAACTCAGCAAAAGACGAGCTCTTAGGCTTGAACGAAAAGAAAAGCCCCAAAGCGGAAGAATCTTTATTGAAATAATTTTTTAATGCTTCGGTAGAATATCCATCGTTGTATAGAGCGTATTCGTTTGCAGAATCCAAATCGATATACAAATCTACACATCCGAATTTCAAGGGAAGCATGTGGCTTGCAGAGGCTATGTAAATTATATTGTGTTCAAGACTGAGTTTGTCGATCAAGCCTTTGTAGACTGCTACTATTTCAGGATATTTGTCCGTAATTATATAAAGTGCATCTTTATCCATTAGTTCGAAGTTCATCTGGCAGAAACAATAATTATTTATAAAATCCTCTAGGACGACCTTGCCTTTAATGTTTTTCTGCCTGAGTTTTTCGAGCATCCAATGATATGCTTTATGCATATATGATATCAAAGTTGGGTTCATAAGGCGGTAACAGTTTCGCTCCAGATCCGGCCAGTCATACTTGCTGATCTTTCCTGAATCTCCTATAAGAATACCGTTCTTTATCTCTGCTTTGAAACCACAAGTACATGTCAGATCTCCGGAAAGAATATGATCTTTTTCAATGTTGCAGTTGCTGATTTTAAGTTCTCCCTGGCATTTAGGGCATGCCAGATACTGTAGGAATACCAATGGTACTCCGTATTTTTTCTTTTCGACAGGATTATGTTTGCCTGTTGCAGATGCAATCTCATGTTTTATTGCGTTAATGATCGAATCGATCTCTTTCTTTTCAAGAAGCATATTTTTTTCTGGTGGTTAAGTATGTCGATATAATCCATAAGCTCTTTTTTGCTGTCAAAATTACTCAATCGCCTTAGGGACATTATCCTATGAATTTCCGAGAGCGAAAAACGAAATGACTTCAGCTTCATAAGAAGACGCATGTCATCCACATCAACATTGTCGAAATCATACCTTTCATTTTTGGAAACGGGAACAAGCAGTCCTTTATTTACATAATAACGTACAGTTTCGGGTGCTAGACCAAAAAGATCGCTGAATTCACCAATTTTCACAGAGGTACCTCCAATATTTTCTAAACCATAGTATAGAAAATCAAGATTGTACTACATGCGAAGACATGTTCTGATGATAAGTGTACTTAAGTCAAAATATTAAACATCTCTTCTTATTGAAGTACAGTTCACTAGATTGATATTATGACACTAGGATGAAAAATATTCAAAATCGATTTCTGAAAAGGAGGTATAAAAATGGTTTCTGCAGGTAAATGGTTCTTGTTTGTATTGCCCGTGTGGAGCAGCATCGTGATTTCTTATCTGTTTTACAAAAAAGCTAATTTTTAATAGGGGGTGTCTGCTTTGTTGATAAGTGCAATTACATTTGTCCTTTATATCGTTATTCTGATTGCAATAGGCGTGATAACTTACCTGCGGGCAAAATCATATTCCGATTATACACTCGCAGGAAGATCAAACAACAAATGGGTCACGGCAATATCTGCAGAGTCATCTGACATGAGCGGATGGCTTCTGATGGGACTTCCGGGAGCAGCATACGCTGCCGGTTTCGCTTCGATTTGGATCATGATAGGTCTGATATTCGGCACCATGTTTAACTGGATCTTTGTTGCCAACAGGCTGAGGGTGGCAACCGAAGTATACAATGTTTACTCCATAACCGAGTATTTTGAAAAACGCGTCAACGATAAAAGCGGCACTGTAGCAATGGTTTCAGGAGTTGCAATAATAATATTTATGATAATAAACGCGTCGGCAGAAATTATCGGAAGCGGAAAACTGCTCAATGCAACCTTTGGCCTGGATTACAGTGTCGGAATAGTTGTCGGACTCGTTATCGTTGTCATGTACACATTTCTCGGGGGTTACATGGCCGTAAGCTGGAGCAACCTTTTTCAAGGAAGCATAATGTTTTTTGCTCTGCTTTTTGTTCCGATCGCTGTCCTTGCAAAAGTAGGGGGAATTACACCAGCGGTAGAAAGCCTTTTTGTGAAAGACCCAAACTTCTTCCTCTTCCTTAACGGTGAGACAGAGCTGCTGCCGTCTTTGTCAATAATACTGGGAGGACTGAGCGTCGGACTCTGTTATTTCGGGATGGTCCACGTACTTACATGTTTCATGTCCATTAAAAATAGCAGTGAAATAAAAGACTCGACTTTCATCGCTACCACCTGGGTAAGTATATCTACCTTAGGCGCAGTTGCTGTCGGGATGATCGGCGCATACCTGTTCCCCGAAATAGCTGACCCGGAACAGATATTCTTTGCAATGGGCAAAGACTATTTCCCGCCTTACATGCTGGGGCTTTTTGCCGCTGCGGTTATGGCCGCTATCCTCTCATCGGTAAGTGCATACGTTATCGTTGCAGCCGCTGCTTTCGGTGCGAATATCGTTAAAAAATATGCCAAGAATGTAGACGAATCAAAGATAGTAAATCTCGAACGCATTGCTGTTATAGTTATATCACTGCTTGCTTTCCTTATGTCGCTCAAGTCAGACCTTGTATTTGCTGTTGCTCTCCTCGCGGCTGCAGGCCTGGGAGCATCCTTCGGTCCTTTAGTCCTATTCTGCCTCTACAGCAAAAATGTCAATAAAACCGGGGCTGTCGCGAGTATCATAGTTGGGCTTGTAACTGTAATTGCATGGTACTACAGCGGGATGTCAGCATATATTTATGAGCTTGTTCCGGGATTTGCAGCAAGCTGTGCGGCTCTAATGATAGGCACAAAAATGTCTGGTGGAGCCGATGATGAAACTGTTAAAATTTATGAGTTGTACACAGCAAAGATAAAAGACAACAAAAGACAGGGGTAATTTCTGTGAGTAAAATTTTTATTCCAACTGACCGAATAGGTCTTGAATCGATCCAAAAGAGCATCAGCAATACAAGCAAGGTGCTGAACGAGCTTCTAAAAAGAGGAGTAAGGATAAAATGGCACCTTAATGGCCTGTGTTTTGAAAAAACTTCCATATGGCCGGAGGGTCATTATTACCAGTGTGGTTTTTCAACAGAAAACAACGAAGAAATCATCGAACTGCTAAGGTCTTATGGGATGATATGGGAAACAGTTGAAGCTGTGCGAGATACAAAAATGGAAATAACTGCCTCTAGAATTGCACTATACAACGGAAGGGGCGCAGGAGCCGATTTTTCAGCTCCATTAATCGAAGTATTGGAGCAGGGCGGGTTTTCATTTACTCAGTTGGATGACCATGAAATCAGGGAAGGGAAGCTTTCTCATTTTGACATATTTTTGGTGCCCGGCAGCCCTGATGCCGGTGAGTGCTACTATGCAGGTCTGGGTAAAGCAGGATACGAGAAGATCCGTGAATTCCTTTCTGGTAGCGGCCAGTATTTTGGAATCTGCGGAGGAGCCTATCTGCCTCTGACCTCGTACGACACTCAAAATCCCTACTGGTTGGATATTGTTGAGGCTACCGACACGGAAGGGCTTGATTACTGGAGAACAGGAAGCGGGTTCGTAAGATGCAGGATAGAGGACAATCAAAATCCGATTTTTTCTTCCGTGGCCCTTGGCGGGTCAAGCAGCCTTAACCTTGTATACTGGGAAGGACCATCGATAACTATTAAGGGAGAGGGAGTTAGATCCCTTGCAAGGTTTGAAAGCCTTCTGGCAAGCGGATCAGGCCCCATAAAACCCTATTGGGACTTGATGGACAACAAAATGGCAGAAGAGGCTGTAAAAAAATACTACAACCCTCTTAGCAGTGAAACTTTCAATTCTCTGCTGCTTAACAGAACAGCCTTTGCTGAGGCTGAACACTGCGGAAACCGGATACTGCTTTTCTCTCCCCATCCTGAGATGGGTAACATAGGATACGCCACAAGGAAAGACAGTTTAAACTTCATGCTTATTTTTAACGGGCTGAATTACCTGTCCTGCAGGTAAGATCTCTATTGTCTTTCCTGTTGAGATGATCTGAATTATTGTTTTTGGGTAAAAAGAGCGGATACTGATAAATTCCTGTCGATCCGCTCTTTTTTCATTTTTCCTTCTAAAAAATATGACTCTCAATTGTGGAGGTCTGACACCTGTGACTTCCACAGCGGGTGGCAAAGTTTCCTCGTATATATAACTTAAAAATCTGACCAAAATATCGTCGTAATAAGTGTTATTGTTGATCATATATTCGTCGTATTTTATGTGGGTATGTTTTATAAAAGCAGGTCAGCGGCGTAAGACATACATAATTCACGAATCCAAAAATTCCCGGATATCTTCGACCTTTCCCCAGTTGAACTTCGGCTTCTGCATCTTCTTTAAATCTTCTGCTTACCTAGATAACACCGGATTCGACAGAAGAAACAGATCCCCTGTCTCTTTTAGCTAAGCCCCGATATACTGATGATTCGAATGGATACCTTTCTGTTAACTGTGCAAGTCTGATCCCTATAGTCTTTTTATATATTCATATAGTATGTTAATTTGATCAACTGCTATTTTTTTGTGTGGCTTGTTGGCACCAAAGGTGATAATATTTGATATAGGTCAGATCGAAATGTAGAGGAAAAGAGACGACGAGCAACTTCCGGATAAATACCTAGTTTTCAGGGGTCGACTTGCAGATAGATAAATATCTTATCTTAAGGAGTTGGAACTATGAACGGTGAAAACAAACTTGAAGGTCTTGGCAAGATCCTTATTTATCAAACCGAAAAAGGTGACACAAAAATAGAGGTTTATTTTCAAGATGAAAACATTTGGATGTCACAGCGGAACATAGCTGAGCTTTTTCAGGTTACGGCGAAAACTATTAATGAGCATATTATCAACATTTATAGAGATAAAGAGCTTGAAGAAGTGTCAACTATCCGGAATTTCCGGATAGTTCAAATCGAAGGTCTTCGAGAAATCGGGCGCGAGGTAAAACATTATAACCTCAACATGATACTTGCTATAGGATATCGTGTCAGAAATAACAGGGGCATTCATTTTCGGCGCTGGGCATCAAATGTGCTTACCGAATACATGAAAAAAGGATTCGTAATGAACGATGAACGCCTAAAGGACCCTAAAGAATTTGGTGCGGATTACTTCGATGAACTGCTGGAGCGTATCCGTGAGATCCGTGCAAGCGAAGCAAGATTCTACCATAAGGTCAAAGAAATTTTTGCTACTTCAATCGATTATGACAGCCACAGCGAACAAGCCGATATGTTTTTTAAAACAGTACAAAATAAACTGCACTATGCCACCCACGGACATACAGCTCCTGAACTTATTGCAGAACGCGCAGACGCAGCAAAAGACAACATGGGATTGACTTCTTTCAAAGGTGCAAGGGTAAGAAAGAGTGACGTGACCGTTGCAAAAAATTATCTTAATAAAGAGGAAATGGACTTTCTTAACCGCATTGTCTCAATGTATCTTGATTATGCTGAGCTGATGGCGAAAAGACAAATGCCAATGTACATGCGTGACTGGGAGAAAAAGTTAGGGGAATTTTTAGAATTCAATGAAAGAGAAGTGCTGGATAATCCTGGCAAGGTCAGCCGGGAAGTTGCTGATGCGCTTGCTGTTGGAGAGTATATCAAATTTGATGGGCGAAGAAGAATGATCACTTCAGACTTTGATGAACTGCATGATGAAGTTAAAAAATTAAAGGCTTATGATTGAACCCGCGCTCTACACATTTAGCCCTTATGTCAATTTCGGCTTTCCGTTCAAACAGAGGGAGAGGAGGCGAATAAAAAGACCCTTAAATACGGTAATAGCAATAACTTGAAAAGTTCAGTCAATAAATTAGAAAGGAGAAAATTTAATGACCGTGCCGATCAAAGAACTTATTGAAATTGATTTGCTAGATAAGATCGATATCAGAGTTGGAACAATTAAATCTGTTGAGGATATAAAAAAATCAGACAGGTTAGTTAAACTGTCTGTTGATTTTGGTGATTTCATGAGAACAATATTAGTAGGAATGAAAGGCGAAAGAGATGATCCAAAAGAAATCGAGGGCCTGCAGGCATTATTTGTAGTAAATTTGGCTCCCAAAAAGATGGCTGGTGAGATTTCAGAAGGAATGCTCTTTGATATCGGCTATGCCGACGGCATTGTCCCGGTTTTGGCTCAGCCGGAAAAACCTGTGCCCGATGGCACAAGGGTCGGATGAATATAAATTTATACATATATTTATGATTCTTAAAATGCTGTGTGATGGAGATTTTTAAAAGCAAAGTTTAGAGACTGAGGATTTTTAGCTTACAATAAACAATTTATCCAATAGTAATTCCTGCCTATGACTGATTTCTTGATTTTTGCAGACAATACGTTTTGGATAAATTTACTGCAGCAATTATAAAATTATCCATACTTATCCAATACTTTATCTGCTGAAACATGGCGAGACAGAGCCGCCGGCGCTAAGGCTTAAGAGCCACTCGCGCGATCCAATAGAGCCGGCCTGCGCGCTGCATAGAGCCACCTTCCTAAAATTCCTGTAAGGTTCAAAATACGGCTGACTGGATCGAAAGGCTTATACACTCACAGACCAAGGATCACCAGGACTTCTTCTATCTTTTTTCTCAATCGGGCATCCGCCTTCATTGCTGCTTCAAATCGTCTTCTCGCCTGAGTCACGCCGGAATCAGACAACCGGTAAAGGCATCCGATCTCCCTCAGCTTTGCCGCACTGTAACGGTGGCATAAATATATTCCGGCAAATCGCGCAGTTCTTTTGTCATCCGGAAAGATTTCCAGGGCTGCCTCTTGGATCATTTTCGGATCCGTTTTTTCTTTAAGTTCCGTCAACGCAGGAAGATCCCTGTCCAAAGTCCTTCCGTCAAGCTCGTTCTCTTTGATCCGGCGAACAAAATCTTCGCTCCCCAATATGGTTGAAGCTACTGCTCCTGCAAGCGGGTCAATGTAGCCTCCGTTGACCTTTTCTATTACATAATTCCTGTAGTCCTTGCGAGACTGTGTGGGGTCCGTGCCAAAATATCCGAGAATGAATCCTGTTTTGAGCCAGGACGGAGCGCATCTCTCTGTGTAATAACTGTAACTTGACCAGCGATACTCTTCCGGAGACCTGACCATTCCCGCTCTGATCGGGTTCAGATGGATGTAGCGTGAAAGCTCGGCAGCGTAGGCATCTGCTTCAACCAGGATAGCTTTGTAGCGCCCCTGCAAAAGGTGACCCGTTCGTTTTCTTTTGATATTAAAAAAGTTGGTGTAGGCACTGTTGATGTATTTCATTATGAGAGAGAGATTACCCAGCGGGGTCTCGATCATCAAGTGATAATGGTTCGACATAAGGCAATATGCGTGAACGACAGCTTCGTATTTTTCTTGAGCGGATGCAAGGTAAGAAAGGAACATTTCACGATCGGTGTTGCTTTTGAAAATATCCTTCCTCTCATTTCCCCTTGAGGTAACATGATAAAAAGCTCCGGGATATTCTATCCGCAAAGGTCTCGCCATGTTGTCGCCTCCTAGATCGCTGCTTTTTCAAACAATAAACAGGCTCAATTTTTATAGAAACAGGGCATTATGTCAAATGTGTAGGTCTGACCCCTGTTGCGTTTTTTTCAAATGCTTGACGGATCGTCGCACAAGGAAGGAAAAGTTTGTTTTTTGTGTCATAGAAGCTGCAAAATCCATACTTGAGATAAAAAGGGATCGATCCTTCTTTTGAATCAACGACCATAGCCCACCATGGGATCTGACTATCGAGAGCCCTATTCATAGCGTCAAGCAGCAGAAGCTCGCCAATTCCTTTTCCACGAAACCTCAAATCAACAGCAAGCCTGCCGAGTAAAACGGCAGGTATATGTGGGTATTTAGGAAGTTTTTTTCGTATATGATCCGGAATATTTGAAAGATAGACCGAATACATGGACAGAGTATAAAAACCGGCAATATGATCTTTTCCGGGGCTAAGTGCTGTGAATAGAGCGAAGGCTCTTTTATCAATATCCTGAGATGCCTGTTTTTTCAACCATGAGTTCAGATCATCTGCCCCACAGTCAAAACTGTCTCTCAATTCTTTTAGCTTTCCGGACCATGGTTCTATCTCATAGTCCAAATTGTCCAGTACACTCATCACCTAGCTGTTTTTCCTTTGGACAAAGCACTCCGCTGCCTCCCTGAGAGCATCTTTGGGCGCCTGAGGAGTTGTCAGTGCTTGGGCAAACAGCACCTGATCCTTCGTGCTGAGCTCGAGGATCGCATTATCCCTTAGGACACTTTTAGCTGCAGACAAGGCAGAAGAGATAACAAAATCACTCAAACTGAGACTCTCCAGCTTAGCTGCCGCCAAGATAAGGTCCTTTACATCCCCGGGTATCCTCGCCTCGATCCGCTCCGTTTTACTTGTTCTGTTTTTAATACATGTATCCATGGCTCGTTCCCCCAAATATTATCGTATAGCATGCACTATGCACCTTCAAATTGTACGGCAGATAACCGTACAAGTCAATTTTGGGGGATCTCTTCATTATCAGGGATAGATTTCCGAATAGTGTTGGTCTGATTCTGGATCCTCAATATTCGATACGTAAAGGCCCGGCCAAGTTTTAGCACCCTTTATAACTGCTCTAATAAACAAAAGCCCAAACCGTATTTTCCCAAGGGTTAAGTAAATATGTCAAATGTGTAGGTCTGACCCCAATTCGACCCTTATAATTATTGACTCTTGTTGTTCAATCTAATATTTTAACGCCTCTAAGATTTTGCCTGTCAGAAAGAAGCTCAAGAGCATAGAAACCTGCTAAAGAGTTGCCCTTTGGATCAAGTGGAGGCGAGAAAACTCCTATCCCCATTCTCCCTGGAGCTACAGCCAAAATCCCGCCGCTTACCCCGCTCTTTGCAGGGATTCCTACCCGCACAGCAAACTCACCTGATCCGTTATAAAGTCCACAAGTTATCATTATTCCCATAATAGTCTTTACTGTTTCAAAACTAAGCGGATGCTTACCTGTAAAGGAAGATTTACCACCACATGATAAAACATCAGCGATCTTTGCCAAGTCCAAAGTCGTACATTCCAAACTGCATAACTTAATATAAAGATCCAAAGAATTTTCTACGCTATCCATCAATAGGCCTGTGCTGTTAAGAAAATAGGCTAAAGATTTATTTCTATCTGCAGTTGACATTTCTGAATTGAAAACTTTTTGATTTAATTTTGGCTTAACTCCGGTAAATAACTCACAAAAACTGGTAATTTCATTAAAAGCTCCTCTTCCCAGTTCTTTTTGTAAAATTGAACATATAACTATAGCTCCAGCGTTCATAAATGGGTTTGCAGGTATAGGTGATGCCATTTCAAGTCTCATCAAAGAATTGAATGAATCAGCAGTAGGTTCCATATCGACTGATTTAAACACTTTATCCATGCCCAACTTTTCTATTGCATATGATAAAGACAAAATTTTAGATATTGACTGCATTGTAAAATAAGTATCAGTATCTCCTGTTTCAACGATCTCACCTGATTCTGAGATGACGCAACTAAGAGAAAATAAATTTGGTGACATGAGCGAAAGTTCTGGTATGTAAGTGGCAACCTTACCAAAATCACTTACAGAAATTGCCTTGTCATATATTTCTTTTAAAATTGATTGATCAATTTGTTCACTAAACAAAGCAATACCTCCTTATGATTTTAAAGATTAAAGATTATGGACCTACACTTAAAACTTTCGCTCATGTTTGCAAGTATTATTCTTTAACGTCAGGTTCAGTGAAAAGTGAAACAACTATAGCAACTGCACAACAGACGAAAAACGTCATTGCCCTTGCCGATATTATAGTTTTTTCATACCCCATGACATTCCAAATTATTGTAAAGAAAACACCTGTAACCATAGTCGCAAATGCAGCCTTTGAATTGAATCTTTTTGAAAAAAGAGCCCCTAAAATTACCACGGAAAAAGTTGATCCAATACCAGCCCACGCATATCCAACAACCGTATTAATTAATTTAGAGGGCACAACATAAGCAGCTAACAAAGCGACTACTGCAACTGCTCCCGTAGTAATCCTGGAAACTTTTAGTATTTTTTTGCCGTCAACGGTCTTTCCTTTATATAGTTTTGGAATAATGATGTTCTCTGCAAGTTCTGTTGATGAAAGCACCAGCAAAGAATCTGCCGTTGAAAGCATCGCTGCGATAGCACCTGTCAAGAACAGCGCAGCAACTGCAGGATGGAGTAATTTAAGAAAAACAGCAGGGGTAACCATCTCAGGGTCTTCCAATCCTGTCGGGCCAAATATTGCTAATCCAAGGAGGCCTATCAACGGTGCCCCGATATAAGCTCCTAAACTCCAGAGTATTCCGACATTGCGTCCTATTCTCGCCTCCTTGTCGTCCTTGATTGCCATAAACCTTGTCGCGAGCTGAGGAAGTCCGCCAAGAAATCCGAAGAGCCACGATCCCTCACCGATAATTACTGTAAATGCGGCAAGCCCGGTAAGCCCTCCTGTCCAGCTGCTGAAAGATGGATCAGAACGTGAGAATGCTTCAACTATAGACTTGCTCCAAACCGTCGGATCCTGCGATATGTACCACAGTCCAAATACGGGTGCAATCACCAGGGCCCCTATCATTACCAGGGCTTGAACACAATCTGTATAGACAACGCTTCCAAAACCCCCGTAAATTGTGTAAGGTATTACGATTGCAAATACGATCAGCATCCCAATGTTTATCGGTGTGCCAAATACGGTATAGAAAGTTTTTGCGCCGCCGATAAACTGAGCTCCCACATAAAAGAAAAAGAAAAACACAATCGCCCAACTGCTAAACACAGTAATATAAGAACCCATTACACCAAAACGCTTACCTAGGTAATCCGTAAATGTCACCGCATTATATTTTGCAGCATCCTCACGCAAGGGACGAGCAATGAAGATCCAGGATATTACAATACCAATAAAGCTTCCAATTGAAGCCCAGGTCCCAGAAAGACCCAAAGCATATACAACACCTGGAAGACCTAAAAGACACCACGAAGATTCTGCAGTAGCTCTTTCGGACAATGCGGCTACCCACCCAGGCAAAGATCTGCCTGCAATTGCATAATCATTGGCGTTTTTAACTTTACGGCCTTGATAGATCCCAAAACCCACAAGGAATGCAACGTACAGAACCATAACAACAATAAATTGAAAATTTACCTGAATATATTCCACCCTAATAACACCCCTTCCCTATATTTGTGAACTTTTTTGCCTTTGGACGGACGTTATATTACCGTCCGTCCTAAAAAAATCTTTAGATTGATACTAAATATTCATTTTCTTTTTTGCCATTCCACTCAAAGCATAAATTCCTGCCCAAGCAGCTATATGGCTTGATGTTGCGGCATGATCCTGGGGGGGGTAAATCTCGACAAAATCAAATCCCCTTATGCCTTCTGATGAAAGAGAGTGGATCATACTTAACAACTGGTAAGAACTAAGCCCCGCAAAATCGGTGGGACCTCCGGGATTAGCCGAGGCATCTAAAACGTCACTGCAAACTGTTAGATAAACTTCAGATGTCCCTTCCCAAACATAATCTTTGATCTCATTTATTACGTCTTCAAGTTGGCGTTTGTGAATTTCAAAAGAACTGATAAATTTTGCGTTGTTTGACCTTACATGCTCTAATCCCTTAAAGTTGTTTCTAGGCCCTCTTATACCAACGTGGACGATTTTTGTTATTTGCTCCATTTCATATGCTCTATACATTGGACAGCACCGCGCGTTTTTTTCTTTTCCTAAGTAACTGGGCATATTATCAAGGTGGGCATCAAAATGTATTATTCCTACGTTCCCGCTAGTGTTTTTACATATTGACTTCAATATTGGTATTGTAATTGAATGATCACCCCCAAAGCATAGACTTTGTTTCCCCCTTGAATATATTTCATTTGCCATGTTCTCTATCGCAGCAAAAGTATCGTTTGAATTGCCCGGAAAGTAAGGAGAATCACCAAAGTCGGCTGCAGAAATATAATCAAATAAATCATAGTCGAATTCAGGCAGGTATCCGCCGTAACGTAGAGATGCCAAACGTATTGTTTTAGTCGCAAGTTCGCAGCCTGTAAATGAACCGGTAGTGCATATTCCCTCCCAAGGTGCTCCCATTACAATAACGTCATGTTCATTTATCTGGGATGAATCTGTTTTTGGAAGCCCCATAAAAGTTGGGACGCCGCTGTAAAGCTCAGGTATAGCTTCTCTTAGATCGTAACACGTTGGTTTATTCTTCACTAAATTGTCCTCCTTTAATCTGTGTGTGCCAATTTAATGATTTCATAGTAAAAAATGTTCATTATTTGGTATAGTAGTTGTATAACAAAAAAACTCTAAATTTTTGTCGTTTTACACAATTTATAAGATAAGTATATTCAGTAAAATATAACTTGATCTAAGAGAGGGGGTGACAATTCTGAATAAAATAAGTGACCTTTTAGCTTCAAAAGTGTTTAAGCTCATCACAAAAACACCTTTGGATAGTGAAAATGACAAAAGAATCAGAGGGTTAATTTTTTGTGAAGATGTTGATTCATTAGAAAGGGTACCTTGTGGATTTATAGTTATTTTAAAAAAAGAAACATTTAAAAATTTAGTTTCTGAACATTTATACAAGAAATTAAATGAAAACAAAATTATTGCTTTGTGTTTAAGCGGTAATGAAGATGATGTTTTGGAAATTCAAATAAAACATGCTGAAAATAATAATATTGCAATTTTAGTTTGCCCAGAAATATACAACATAAGCTATCTAATGAAACATATATCAGATAATTTATTCCTAGACAATAAAGACATCTACCCCAATCAAAAGGATTTTTCCATAGAATTAATAGAACAGCCGGATATACAATCATTATTGTTACAATTATTTCAACTAAATAAACACAATGTTGCATATAAAGATATTTTGAACAATATAACTTTTGTTCAGTCAAGTAATATTGAGTTTAACGAGCAAGTGAGAACATATCCTATAGAAGAATTAAAAAAAATATTTACTTGTATCGCTATTATTGATGAAAAATATGAGTGTGGTTTTTTGATCTTTGAAAAAATAGAATCTTTGCCGCATTCTATTATTAATGCGGCAGTACTTGGAATAAAATTAAACGTTCGTAAAAATCTACAAAATGAAATATTGCATAAAAAATATTATATTAATCTTTTTAGAGACATTATTGACAATAAAATTCAAGATAACATTACACTTTTGCAAAGGTTAAGATCTATAAATATCAGAAAAGACTGTCAATGTTTTTGTATATTAATGACACATGAATTTTTTGAAAACAAAAAGTACAATGATTATCAAAAAAATCTTTGGATAAAACTACTTGAAAAATATTTCTCATTCCATTTTCATAAGGTTTTTGTTATTCACAAGCCTGAGTATACACTTTTAATAATTTTATTAAATGAAGGCCAAAGTATGAATAAAATTAAATTTAAAGAAAATATTACAAATTCATGTCAAATGTTATTTGAAAATATAACTGCCAATTTAGATTTACCTAAAACAATAGGAATAAGCAACATAAAAGATAGTTTAATTGAATTAAAAGAAGCCGTTTTTGAATCAAAAAATTCATCTGCATATGCAGGTATTAATAAAATGGGATATTCTCCAATTTTCTGGGATGATTTGGGGGCATTCAAAATAATATGTTCTTTTTCAAATAGCGTAGAGGCCAGAAAACATCATTTAAAATTTTTAAGTAAAATAATTGAATATGACAAGATCCATAACGGAGAGCTAATTAATACGTTGATTTATCTCGAAAAAAACAACTGGAATACCAGACAAGTTTCAGAAAAACTACTTTTTCATCCCAATACGATCAGATATAGATTTCGCAAAATAACCGAACTGATCGATGGTGACATTGATAATTGTGATTTTAGATTTGATTTGGGTTTGGCAATCAAACTACATCAAATATATTCTTGGGAGGAAATACAAAGTGTCCACAAAGATGCATTTTTTAGCTGAGCAAGTTAATACTAATGAAGTTTTGGCCATTCTGAGACAAATGATTCGTATCAGGACCCTCCTGCCCAGAGGAGATGAACTTGATATGATCAAATATATCCTTTCTCTATTTCCGGAAAACAGCCTAAAAGTCAAAATAATTGAGCATGGATCCAACAGAGCTTCCTTAGTCGCAACTTTACCCGGCCTTTCAAATAAAGAAAAGATAGCAATGGTCGGCCATATGGATACATTCTCAATTATTGGAGAGGATGAATGGTTACATCCTCCTTTCGCAGCTGATTACGTAAACGGAAAAGTTTATGGCCGCGGAGCTGCTAACATGAAGGGGGGAATCGCAGCAATGGTTACAGCAATGCTTGTTTTTACAAAAAATTCAATGTTGCCCCCATGTGATTTGGTATTGTGTCTTACCGCAGATGGAGACAATGCTGCTTTGACAGGCGCACGAAGCATTGCAAACAGTGGTTATCTTAAAGGTACAACTCGTTTGATTTTTGGTGAGCCAACAGCAAACAAGATAGGAATTGCTCAACGTGGAGGTGTTTGGTTTAAAATCAAAGTTAGTGGAGAAGCAAGTTATGCATGTATACCGAACGTCGGGACTGATGCCTTAGCTAATTTTATTGAGTTTTATAATAAAGTTAAATGTTATGTTTGCAAAGAAAAACAACTTCACGCTTATCTGGGAGAACCACGTTGTTCAATAACACAAATTCATGGTGGAATTGCAACCAACGTCCTCGCCCCTTACGCGGAAGGAACGATGGATATTCGTTTATTGCCACTACAAGATAACAGTGAAGTGATCCAGTTTGCTCATAATACAGCTAAAGAAATGATGGGTGGTAACGATTCATTAAAAATTGAAATTGATGTATTAAGCAGCAATTCAACTGTTGCGATGCCAACCAATGCTCATATTATTAAACGATTTGAAGAAATAGTTTCTTTAATGGGTGATAAGCCTCAAAAAACAGGACTTTACTATTATACTGATGCTTGTGCTATAGTTCCAAGTTTAGGTGTACCTTTTGTATTTTATGGTCCTGGCGAAGATATATACAATATTCCAAATGATGAGTCTATTGCTCTTGGTTCTGTTATCAAAGCAGCAAAAGTATATATTGAATATATAATCGGAGAAGATTGGTAAAATGGCTTGAAAAACGTACACAGTAAACAGTAAAGAAGTTCATGTACAAGGTGTTGTTAAGGCTTTGCTGCCACTGCCTAAACCTGATTTGGGTTTTTATTAGACAGCCGAAAATAATTGCATGAGTCAAGCTTTTTCCCGTCTAAGACTCACTTTCCTTGAAAAATCAAGCAAAGAGGGCTATAATACCTGCATTCGCTTGGGACTTTGCGATAATTCGCAAATGATCCCCTTTGCAACGACAGGGACCGATCTCTTCCATCGGCCCCTGTTTTTTCTTTCCCGGCAAAAGCATTTTTCTGTCAATTCTGTTAATTAGGGAGTCCTTTAATTTGCAGCAAATGTTAATTGTGTAGGTCTGACCCCTTGTATTTTTCCCTTGTGTATATCTTAGTCCATTTTCCCATGTCATTATTCCATTTCGCCAATAATCATTTCGGCAATTTCTCTTACCCTTCCGGAATGGACAAGCTCTTTTGTCCATTCCATATCCGGCGAAATATAATGGTCGTTTTCCATAAATGGAGCTTTTTCTCTTACTGCTTTGTTGACTTCCATTGTTACAGTAGATAGGGCGCAATCCTTATGCTTTCTGAGGTCTGCTGCCTGTACGGCAGTCAATAATTCATTTCCGATTATGTATTCGGCAAGGCTTATGACCTGCCTGGCTTTGAGAGCAGAATTATAACCCATACTCACATAATCTTCCTGAAAAGCACAAGTGGGGACAGAATCAACCGAAGAGGGATGTGCGAGGCTTCTTAGTTCTGCCAGTAGCGCTGCTGAAGAATACTGGAGTATCATGTATCCGCTGTTTTCTCCAGGGGAAGCCACAAGGAATGGCGGTAAACCGCTCACATGTTCATTGACCATTCTGTCAGTCCTGCGCTCAGATATTTTTGAAAGATACCCCATGGCAATGCAAATTGAATCAGATTCAATCCCCACAAATCCGGCGTCACAGTTACAACCGCTCAGAGCCTCACCTGACGGATGTATTATCGGATTGTCATCACAGGAGTTCAACTCATTTTCTACCGCTATCAGCGCATCCGCTACAGTTTTACGTACCGCTCCGTGCGCCTGGGGAATGCAGCGTAGAGATAGCGCATCCTGAAGATTCTGTCCGCCATATTTTTGTATAATTTCACTATCGTTGAGTATCTTATTGACGTGCTTCGCCGATACCCACTGTGCAGGCTGACGTTTGACTAACATGACTCTGTCATCAAAAGCTTTCAGGTTTCCTCCAAGAGCTTCCAGTGTGCAAGAGGCTACAACATCTGCAGTTGCAGTAAGATTTAAAGCATCGTAGACAGAGAGTGCGGCAAGTGCCGTGACTGAGGTCCCACCGCTTATCAGACATAAACCTTCTTTATAGCTAGGGTAGATCGGCTCAATATTGGCTCGATTTAAAGCCGTTGCGCCGTCAAGAAGCTCTCCCTTATAATAGGCTCGTCCTTCTCCAAACAAGACCATAGCTATATGTGCCTCTGCTCCAAGGTAACCAACTGATCCATGTGAGGGTGTCCATGGTACAATATCTTTATTAAGGAATTCTGCAAGACGCTCTAGCAATTCCAGCCTTGCACCTGAGTACCCGCTTCCCATATTTAGAAGCATTACGAATATTATCGCGCGTACCGCTTCCCTGTCCAGTGGCTCACCTACATTTGTACAGTGAGTAAGGATCATATTTTTCTGATACTTTATCGCTTCTTTTTCATGGATGACACGTTTGACGTTTTCTCCAAGGCCTGTTGTCACTCCGTAGATCCTTCGGTTTTCTTTTACAAAAATTTCCACAAGATCTCTGCAGGCCTTAACACGCTTTTTGTAATCTTCATTGAAGGAAACCACTGCTCCATATCGAGCTACAGCCACAAGCTCATGGAGCTTAACTTCTCCTCCTAAGACCACCTCTTTAATCAAATTTGCTCTGTTCATTCCATTAATTCTCCTTACCTTAATCAATTATTTTGTCGCAGAAAAAAACCTTAAATGCCGATATGACCTGCAGTACGAAGATAAATAATACCATCGCTCCGCCTGCTGCAGCTAGAAACTTAACACCATCAACACCCTGCGCTCCGCCTGCAAAAGCGACCATGAAGAAAGCAATCGCTCCAATAGAAATTCCCCAGAGTATTTTCTGCCATGTCGGGGGCTCTTCGTTCTGCTCAAGATCTTTTGTGCATATTGAAGCTATTGTGGTCGTCATAACATCTGCTGCAGTTGCAAAGGAAAGCATTAGTGTAACCATAACTACCGGAACGATGAACTTCCCCAGCGGCATCGCTTCAAGAAAAACCCAAAGGCCTGCTACCGCTCCGCTCGCCTTTATAGCTGCGATAATATCAACCTTGCCTTCGAGTTGCCATGCGATTGCGGTACTGCCCCACACGCCAAACCAAAGCAGACCAAAAACGCATGGAAGGATCCAGTTCACTATCATAAACTCACGGATTGTACGGCCATAAGAGATCATAGCAAGGAACAGTCCCATCAAAGGTGCGTATGCTATCCATATTGCCCAGTCATACAGTGTCCACCACTTTACCAGTGCGTCTCCGCCAATATCCCCTGGGTCAAATGCCCAGATCCAGAAGTTCTGGAGCCAGTATCCAAGACTTGCGACACTTGTTCTGAGAATGTAAAGTGTCGGTCCCATTATGATCAGGAAGAAGAGAAGGATAAAAAATATTTTTGAGTTGAAATCTGCCAGTCTTTTAATTCCCTTATCAATTCCCAGGTATGATGCGACAGTAAACAATGCTGTTGTGATCGTCGCTATCACAAGCCATACAACAGGGCTCTGCTTGATTCCCCATGCCGTCTCAACACCTGAACCTATCAAGGCTAGACCAGCGCCGAGCGAAGAGGCTAATCCTAGTACTATCGCAAGAAGTGAAAGGTTATCTATCAGCCATGTAAACGAGTGGACCTTGTTGCCAAAAAGAGGTTCCAGTGTCGCAGTAACAGTTAAAGGTTTCTTCTCGTTGAAATAGAGGTATGCTGCAAGAATACCGGAAAGGCAGTACATAGCATAAGGGAAGAATGTCCAGTTATAGAAGCATCTTCCAATTGAAAACCAGATCAGCTCGGGATCACCGGGCTCCAAGCCTAATTTGGCAGCTTCACCATAAATGTTGCCTAGGTATATTATTGGTTCGTTCACGCCGTAAGTTATGATACCCGTAGCAATAACACCTGTCAGAGCCATTGCAAACCAGGAATAGAAAGAAAATTTAGGTTTTGCATCTTTACCGCCTATGCGGATAGAACCAAATTTGGAGAAAGTAATAACTCCGACTATCAGGAAAGCTAATACGGATATCAGTTGGTAAAGCCAACCCAGATTCGTGAGGGACCAATCAAATGTTGCCGAAGCGATTTTGGCAAGCAGCGCATTGTTGAATACGCCTAGTAAGGCAGCACCACCAATTATTATGAATGAAGGAACAAATATTTCTTTGCGGATACCTTTTTTCTTATTATCTGTAGACATTGATTACACTCCTTTCTTTTTCTCTTTCTCTCAATTGAAACACCTAATACACCCCGCTGTACTAAAATGTAATTGAGTAACTGGCACCAAGCCTCCTTAATTGTGCAAATTAATATTTAGGTACAACTTGTATGTTACATGCTGCATGTAAGTTTCTCCATGATATACTTGGGAGAGGATTTTTACAAGTGTGGGGGAGTAAAAAGATATGACATCCTTTCAAAATGAGTCTTTAAGAAAAAAATTATATGATTACATTAAGAATAAAATGAATTCTGGTGAACTAAAGCGCGGCGACACTATCAACCAAAAGGAACTTTCAGAAGAACTGGGCATAAGCAGGACCCCTTTTCGTGACTGCATGATTCAGCTTGAAGCTGAAGGGTTTGTCACAATAGTACCCTGTAAAGGTGTTATCGTCCGATATTTAACGTTTGAAGAAATTATGGATGCTCAGGAAGTCGGTGCAGCTTTGGAAGGCATGGCTTATGAACTCGCATTTGAGCCTGTACGAAAAAGTTCCGTTGAAAAACTCAGATTAATTGTGGATGAAGTTGAGAAACGACTTCATGATGGTGACGTTTCTCTTTGCTACGATAAAAATATTGCTTTCCATGAGACGATTCTGGAAAAATGTCCAAACAAACAAATTGTCTCAACGCTGGTAAAGATGCGCGAGCGCCTCTATGATTTTCCCAGGCACGACCTGACCCCCGTGCTTAAGTGGGAAAAGCTGTTTTGGCAGGAGCACAGGAATCAAATTGAAATATTGAACAACGGGACTGCAAAAGAATTTGGGGAATACAACAGAACCGTTCACTGGGGAATACAAGGTAAAGAAGGATATTGGGAGACTCTCTTTGATGTTCCAGCCGGAAGTGTAAAGAAATATTTCATTGAAAGAGCGAAAACTAGCTAAGGAGTTTTTATATGTTTCCTTAACAGGGAACGGTATTATCGGGGAATGACTGGGATTTTTTTGACGTCCCCCTTTCTGATAACAGGGATCGATATCTTCCATCGGCCCCTGTTTTTTCTTTCCCGGCAAAAGCATTTTTCTGTCTTTCGAAAGCAATTCCAAGGATCAAAAACAAAGCAGCCGTTTACAATTCTGGGGATTTTTAACTTGTAACAAATGTCAATTGTGTTGGTCTGTCACCGCCGGACTATAATTGACCCTAATCGCCGGAAAGAAATTGACCCACCCCGACCATATAGCTACCGTTGGGATTGTGAAGATCACCAAGGAGGTAGCGAAAATGATAAGGAGTGGGCTAATACTGATGATAAGACAGGAAGCACAATCTGGTCAAACAGCGTACGCAATAGGGAAGAAATTGGGCATATCCAA